>Ga0065722_100526_pt1 | contig 29117 bp, 24 predicted proteins | sample BansetMetagenome_FD_59109 | JGI IMG/M metagenome (GOLD analysis project Ga0065722, IMG submission 59109) | Bankia setacea gill microbial communities from Puget Sound, Washington, USA - Caecum Enriched | ecosystem: Host-associated > Mollusca > Digestive system > Ceca | place: United States... | reverse complement strand
GTTCGACCTTCAAGTATACTGAAACTGGCCCAGTGGGTTTGCTGAGCGACACAAAGGTTATTGTGTTGGCAACGCGCGGTGGTATTCATCTCGGTCAGCCAAGCGACGTTGAAACCCCCTTTATTAAAAACTTTTTTAGTTTTCTCGGTCTGACGGATATTGAGTTTGTGTACGCTGAAGGTTTAAATCTTTCCGGCGGCCAACGTGAGCAAGCGATAACTAAAGCGGAGGCAGCAATTAGCGACCTAGTGAGCGCATTAAGTGAGCAAGGAGAAGTGGCATGATCAGTAATCGTACGGCGGAGTCGGCTCAGGCCGAAGTTGCCTCAAAGGGGCGTCGAGTAGAGGAGCAGATTGTCGCGCGTGCGACCTCCGACGGTGCCAATGTGAAATTGTTGCGCGTGTTCGGCGGGCAGGGGCCAGAACGATTCGACCCCTTTTTGATGTTGGATGAGTTTGGTTCAGAAACTGCGGATGACTATATCGGCGGCTTTCCACCTCACCCGCACCGTGGCTTTCAAACTGTAACCTATATGTTACAGGGTAAAATGGAACACCGTGATCATATGGGTAATGTCGGATTACTAAATGATGGTGCTGTGCAGTGGATGAACGCCGGTAGCGGCATCATTCATTCAGAAATGCCGAAGCAAACCGAAGGTAAGATGCGTGGCTTTCAAATCTGGTTGAACCTGCCAAGCGGTAAAAAAATGTCGCCAGCCTATTACAAAGATATTCAGGCCGACCTCATACCTGAATATTTGCTGGAAGGCGTTTATGTAAAAGCGATAGCAGGTGAAATGGAGTTGTTGGGTTCGACGGTGAAAGGGTATTTTTCTGTAGAAGATACCGATGCTCAATTTATGGATATACATTTGCAGCCGGGTTTCGAATTGTCGGTGCCGGTTTCTTCAGGTTACACCGCGTTGGTCTATACCTACGATGGCGAAGTAACCCTAACCGACAAGTATGTTCCCGCTAAGGCGCAAACACTGTCGCGGCTGGTCGATGGTGATAACGTATTGGTGAGTAATGCCAGTGATGCCGTTGCTCGCGTAGTGGTGCTTGCGGGTAAGCCCTTACGCGAGCCTATTGTTCAGCACGGGCCGTTTGTAATGAATAGTGTTGAAGAAATCAATCAAGCCATTGCCGACTATAACGCAGGCACGCTAGCAGAGTCTTAGGTAAAGCGCTGTCACAAAGCTCAATCGTTAAAAAAACGGGTATAGGTCGCTGCGGGTTCTCGCGGGGTTCGATAGCTGTTTATTTTAGCGGTTGAGTCTTCATACCCCAACGCCATGCCGCAAATTAGAATGGAATCTTCTGGGTAGCCGAGTTCCCGCTTAACAATTTGTGGGTACTGACCCAATGCCGCTTGCGGGCAGGTTGCCAAGCCTTCCTCTACGGCTGCGAGCATAAACGACTGTAAAAACATACCGTAATCGATGAAAGATCCGGTTTGCATTTTAGGGTGCAGAAAAAAATACAAAGCGACAGGTGCACCGAAGGCGGAATAATTGGCTTGCCACTGGGCGAATTGACGGGCTTTGTCTTCGCGTTTTATTTGCAAGGTGGTGTAAAGCTGTAAGCCACAGGCGCGACGTCGACTTAGAAACGGCTCTACCCAATCTGTTGGGTAGTAGAGATAATCCATTTTTTCTTCATCGCCGCGATTGTGTGCGGCAATCAATTGTTCGTCTAAACGCTGTTTGGCTTTACCGCTTACCACCGCGACCTGCCAAGGTTGTGCGTTGGTGCCTGAGGGCGCTTTGCCGGCTAAGCTAATCAACTTCTCTACAGTGACTGGGTCTACCGTTTGTTCGGTAAATGCCCTGACGGATTTCCGTGCTGCTAGAGCTGATCGAACCTGCATGAAAATTGTTTCCTAAGTTTGTTGGCCAGCGCTAATGATCTTACCTGTGGCTGATTCCAATGTTGCTAAAGGTTAAACCTATTTAGCATTGTCAATTAAGTGCTGACTTAAGTCTGCGCCGATATTACAGTTTGTAATTGATGCGCGGAGTATATCAATGGCCTGCAAGCGAGGGAAACTTGCGCGCCACGCTAACGCGACAGTGCGGTAAGGTATCGGGTCGACAAATGGACGAGTGATTAGCTCGCCGGCTGGATAGTTGCCGATTATTACGGCCGACTGCGGCAAGATGGTCACGCCTAAACCTGATGCGACCATGTACTTTAAGGTTTCTAGGGAACTGCCTTCAGCAGCGGTACGTATGTTACCGCGTGGGTCGTCGATTGAAGGTTTTAGGTTAGGGCAGGCTTCCAAGACCTGATCGCGAAAGCAGTGCCCCTCTCCCAATAACAAAATATTGCACTGATCCAACATGCTTGGCTCGATAGCCTGTTCGTTGGCTAGAGGATGGTTTTTACCCATCAAGACTACAAACGGCTCTTTATAGAGTGGTTGAGTTACAACATCGGCCTCGGTAAACGGTAGTGCCACAACGATCGCATCTAGATCACCCTGACGAATGCGGCGACGTAAGGTGGCTGTGTAGCTCTCTTCGAGGTATAGCGGCATGTCGGGCGCTAAAGCCTGAAGTTGCGGGATTAGGTGGGGGAACAAATAGGGGCCAATGGTAAAAATTGCCCCTATATGGAACGGGCTGGTAAGTTGGTTTTTACCGGAGCTGGCAATATCTTTAATTGTTGCAGCTTCCTCTAACACTTTTTGCGCCTGCTGAATAATTCTCTCTCCCATCGGTGTGGGCGAGACGCGGGTTTTGGAGCGTTCAAAAATAGCCGTGTTTAGTTCTTCTTCGAGTTTTTTTACGGCGATACTCAGGGTTGGTTGTGACACGTGACAGCGGTCTGCGGCGCGGCCAAAATGTTGCTCTTGGGCAAGGGTGACGATGTATCGCAGTTCTGTTAGAGTCATTGTAAAACCTATCGATTTGTATTATTTGATAAGCCTACACTAATGCATTGGGGAGGTAAATAAATTTGATCTATTTTTGTGCAGCCGTGACCGTCAACAAAAGCGTGTTGTTATACGATTCGCTTTTCCACTGTTTTGTGGCTTTAAATTTATGATTCATCCCCAATCTAACCCAAGGGCGTCGGTAGGCTTGCGGTATATTGACGCTTCAAAACAGGAGTAACGTTTGGAAATTGTAAAAGTCGACTTTGTTAAAGGTGCTAAAGCTGCAACAGGTGTAGTTGTGGTGATTGATGTATTCCGAGCCTTCACAACCGCATGTGTATGTTTTGCGAAGGGCGCTCAGCGTGTTGTTGCCGTAGGTAATAGTGATAAAGCTTTAGGCTTGCGTCGGGGCGATAACACATTGTTGCTGGGGGAGCGGTTTGGTAAGCGTATCGAAGGGTTTGATTTTGGTAATTCGCCGACCGATGTGGCGGCGGTGGATTTGACCGGCAAAACGATTGTTCATACCACTCACGCAGGCACTCAGGGTTTAGTTAATGCCACTCAAGCTAGTGCCATTTTTACCGGCGCTTTGGTCAATGCTAAAGCTACGGTGTTGGCCATCAAGGCCCTGCAGCCACAGCGTGTTACTCTTGTGCGTATGGGGTTGAATGCAGAGCAAGCGAGCGATGAAGATAGCGCTTGTGCGGACTATCTAGAGGCCCTTTTGTTGGCGCAGCCTGTTGATGAGCCGAAAATTCTTGATGAGCTGCGGGCATCGCCTTATTCGCAGCGATTTTTTGATCCAAACCAGCCGTGGAGCCCAGCAAGTGATTTTGACTGGTGCTTGCGTTTCAACTGTTTTGATTTTGCGTTGCGAGCCACTCCGCTAAATGACTATAGTTGCGAGCTGATGGTTGTGAACTAATGGTTGCGAACTAAATCGCGCAGATTAATTATCTAACTTGGAAAAGCTTATGACTCTTGCTGAACGATTGCAGCGTTTCTTCTCTCACGATGCTGCTGGTGGCATCATGTTACTGCTCGCGGCCGTTTTGGCTTTGCTGTTAGCCAATAGCCCGCTAAATGGAATTTATAATCTTCTGTTAGATACGCCGATTGCCGTCGCAATTGGCGACTTCGCAATTCGAAAGCCCGTACTTTTATGGGTGAACGATGGTTTGATGGCCATCTTTTTTCTGTTGGTGGGCTTGGAGTTAAAACGCGAGTTTCTAGAAGGCGAGCTGTCCAATGTCAAAAATATAGTATTGCCCGCGGTGGCAGCATTGGGCGGTATGCTAATACCCGCTTTAATTTATGCTGCTATCAATGCAAATGATCCGGTAACCATTCAAGGGTGGGCGATTCCGGCCGCAACCGACATCGCCTTCGCTTTAGGTATCTTGAGCTTACTTGGGCCAAGGGTGCCGCTCGCAGTTAAAATATTTTTAACGTCGGTAGCTATATTTGATGATATAGGTGCGATCATTATTATCGCGTTGTTCTATACCCACGATATCTCCTTTATCGCGCTAGGCGTTGCTGCCGTGTGTATTTTCGTGTTGTTCTCATTTAATTATTTAGGTGTAACAAGTTTGCGAGCTTATGCGGTAATCGGCTTAATTATGTGGGTAGCGTTATTGAAATCGAGTGTCCACGCCACACTTGCGGGCGCGCTTTTGGCAATGTTTATTCCGATTACGATACCCAAGACAAATAAAAAGAGCACTCATGAGTTTAAGCGACCGTCATCGCCGTTAAAATTTTTAGAGCACTCTTTACATGCGCCGGTCGCATTTTTGGTGCTGCCGATCTTTGCTTTCGCAAACGCTGGTGTGAATCTACTGGGCTTGAGCGTGGCGGGAATGTTACATGGCGTTCCGCTCGGTATAGCGACAGGCTTGTTCGTTGGTAAACAGATAGGGGTATTCCTATTCTCCTGGGTGGCAATTAAGTTGGGGATTGCGAAGTTACCGAAAGCAATGACGCTCTCAATGCTTTACGGCGTAAGCTTGTTGTGCGGTGTCGGCTTTACCATGAGCCTATTTATTGGTTCGTTGGCATTTAGTGAATCGCATATGACATACATATTTGATGAGCGCCTCGGTATTTTGGCAGGTTCATTTGTGTCGGCGATCGGGGGCTATTGGGTGCTATCAATGGCTTGTAAGAAAACCGATGCGTAAGTGGGGTTAAAACTCAGTCATAAATAACAGCAAAACAATACTGAAAAAAAGCCCGTCGATTCCAACTTAAGTCGACGGGCTTTTCTATTTTCTAATATGTAAAGGCAGTCTACTGGCGCCTGCACAGACCTGATTTAAACAACCATTATACCGTCGGCTTCTACTAATGCGCCTTTCGGTAATTCATTTACGCCAATCGCGGCACGGGCTGGGTAGGGCTCTTTAAAATATTTCGCCATCACTTCGTTAACAACGGGGAAATAACTCAAATCGGTTAAGAAAATATTCAATTTAACAATGTTTTGTAAGTTGCCATTCGCCGCGGCACAGACTGCACTAAGATTTTTAAAAACTTGTTCGGCCTGCGCAGCAAAATCGCCTTCAATCATTTCCATAGTTTCTGGAACCAACGGAATCTGGCCCGAAAGATAAACTGTATTGCTCACCTTCACGGCTTGGGAGTATGTGCCTATTGCTTTTGGCGCGTTGTCAGAATGAATAATAGCTCGGTTGGGCATAACTAAGTCTCGTGATTAAATTGTTGGGAATATAATAAATATTATTGTTTTGCGCGCGTTACGCTGGTAACAGAGCGCATGGTGCGTACCGAGCGCATTACATTGGCAAGGTGTACGCGGCTGGTGACGGCAATAGTTAGCGTAATAACACTGTGCTCGGCATCGCGCTCTTCTACTTGAATACCTTCGATACTAGTGCCGGTCTGTGCGATGCGAGTCGCTAGCGATGCGATAATACCTCGCTCCGCTTGCACCTCAACTCTAATCTGACTGAGGAACTCACCCTGCACATTCGCGGCCCAGCTGATATCGGAAAGATTCTCTTTTTTATTGCGTAAATCATTGAGGTTACGACAAGCGTCGCGGTGCACAACAATGCCCTTGTCTGTGCTTAGGTGGCCGATAATCGGATCACCCGGAATCGGTCGACAGCAGCGAGCGAATTGAATGAGTAAGCTATCAGCGGAATCGATAGCGATTGGCGAGCCTGTTAAACTGCGAATTTCACCATCGGGGCTGAGCATCTGTGCAATCGTGAGTGCGGTCAGTTGACCGAGGCCAATTTTCTCATAGAGTTCTTCCAGAGATTGAATAAGCGTTTGGTCTTGCAGCTGCTGGATTTGCGGCTGCGTCAACTCGCTGAGCTTCATATTGTACTGAGTGAACGCACGCGACAACATACGTTTGCCAAGTTCAACCGATTCCATGTGGCGCTGATTTTTTAAGTAGTGACGAATTGCAGCGCGGGCCTTAGCGGTAACCACAAAGTTCAACCAGTTGGGGTTGGGTTGGGACTTTTCTGAGGTGATTATTTTAACTTTCTGACCGCTTTCCAATACTTGCGACAAGGGCGCGGGGCGATCATTTATACGGCAGGCAACACAAGTGTTACCCACTTGGGTGTGTACACCGTAGGCGAAATCGACAGGGGTAGAGCCGGCAGGCAATTCGATAATTGCGCCTTTCGGTGTGAATACGTAAACCTCGTCGCGAAACAGGTCGACCTTAACGCTTTCGACAAACTCCACCGAGCTGTTGGTGTGCTGTTGGATCTCGAGCAAACGTTTGATCCAGCGGTTAGCTCTATCGTAGCTGCCGTGGGAACTCTCGTCGTCGTTTGCAGATTTATATAGCCAATGTGCAGCAACACCGCTGCTGGCTAATTCGTCCATTTCTTTAGTGCGAATCTGCACTTCAATGGGAACGCCTTGAGCGCCGATCACAACCGTGTGCAATGATTGGTAGCCGTTCTCTTTTGGAATGGCGATGTAATCTTTGAACTCGCCAGGCTTGGGCTTGTATAAATTGTGCACCGAGCCAAGTGTGCGGTAACAGGTATCTATGTCTTCCACAATAATGCGGAACGCATACACATCCATAATTTCTTTAAAGCTTTTGTGCTTGTTGCGCATCTTGTTGTAGATGCTGAACAGGTGCTTTTCACGGCCAATAACCAAGCCCTGAATATCGTCGCGTTGCAGGCGAGTTTCGATGGTGGACTGAATTTTTTCTACTACCGCTTTGCGATTACCGCGAATGTTTTGCAGCGAGGCATGTAGCCGAGTTGCGCGAAGCGGGTGCATGGCCGCGAAACCGCGATCTTCAAATTCTATACGCCAGTCATTCATTCCCAGGCGGTGGGCGATGGGGGCATAGATCTCGAGGGTTTCTTTTGCAATGCGACGTTTTTTTTCTGGCGGCAGAGCACCGAGGGTGCGCATGTTATGTAATCGATCGGACATCTTGACCACGATAACACGCAGGTCTTGCGCCATGGCTAGCGCCATTTTCTGGAAGTTTTTAGCCTGCTTTTCTGCTTGGGATTCGAATTCAATTTTGGCGAGCTTACTCACCCCATCAACAATATCGGCTACCGGTTGCCCAAACTGTTCAACGATAGCTTGTTTGCCGATACCGGTATCTTCGATGACATCATGCAACATGGCGGCCATCAAGCTTTGATGGTCCATGTGAATGGAGGCGAGAATATTGGCTACTGCGAGGGGGTGGGTGATATAGGGTTCACCGCTGCGCCGAAATTGGCCTGTGTGAGCTTGCTCGGCGTAGTAGTAGGCGCGCTTAACGCGGTTAACCTGAGGTGGCTCAAGATAAGAGGAGAGCCTGTGACTTAATGAATCAATAGTTAACAAGACACCCCTCTCATAATGTTATTCAGCTGCTTGGTCAGCGTTCTCATCGTGGGCTACAGCCACTGGGCGAACGATTGGCTCGTCCACTTCTTCCAGAATACTGGCGTCGATAAAGCCTTCTTCAATTTCGCGTAGTGCGATTACCGTCGGTTTGTCGTTTTCTTCCGCTACCATTGGCTCTTTACCACCAACAGCGAGCTGACGAGCGCGTTTGCTGCCAACCATAACGAGTTCAAAACGGTTATCTACGTGATCTAAACAATCTTCAACAGTAATTCTTGCCATGTTCGTTTCCGTTACCTGTAAGGTTACTTGATTTTGATCTGAAAAGGGCGGGAAGTGTACGCAAATTGCTCAATTACGACAATAGATTTTGCAGTAAATGCTCATGTTTCTGTTGCTGCTTTGCTAAGTGCAGTCTTTGAGCAACTACAATTGCTTGAAATTCCGCCAGCGCTTGTGTGAAATCGTCGTTAATGACGAGAAAATCCGCCTCGGGGAAGTGGGACATTTCGCTCACTGCCTCGGCCATACGCGCGTCGATAATGGTTTGATCGTCTTGACCGCGCCCAGTAAGGCGTTCCAATAAGCAGCTTCGAGAAGGCGGTAAAATAAATACCCCGACCGCATTAGGCATTAGTCTGCGCACCTGTTGCGCGCCCTGCCAATCGATTTCTAGAATAACGTCATTCCCTGCTGCTAACGCCTCTTCAACCCATGCCTGTGAGGTGCCGTAATAGTTGGCGAATACTTGTGCGTGCTCCAAAAATTCACCGCCCCTAGCCATGCTTTGAAACGTTTCTTGGTTTACGAAATGGTAGTTAACACCATCAACTTCACCGGGGCGCATTGAGCGTGTGGTGTGAGACACCGAGACACATATGCTGGATGTTGACGCAACCAGTGCGTTAACTAAGCTGGTTTTACCAGCGCCGGAAGGGGCGGAAACAGTGTAAAGGGTACCTTGATAGCTCATGATCTTGTTATATGTTGGTTTCGCTGAGGGGTTTGACGTTGTTCGACTCAGTATAGACACCTAACGGAGATGACGCAGTACGAGTGACGTTGGTAGCCATTATAGGGGCTTTGCGGGCGCGAGTCGCCTAGACAAACAGGAATGAAAGGTTTTCGATTGCAGTTTAGCGCTCAAGCGCGATCGAATTAGGGCTTTGAATATGTTGTGTCTGGAGCGCAGCAAGTGAAAACCTGTGCAATACTAAGCTAGACCTTTTACGGCTATAGCAGGATCTATTTTGTTGCCGCCCAATTTTCTTAAGACTGTGTTTATCGCTGGCGTTGGGTACTGGCTGTGTGGTTTGGCGGCTGGATTTCTTGTTATTCCTCCGGGCTTCGCCAGCCCGATTTGGCCTGCTGCTGGCTTCGCGTACCTTATGGTATTGGCGCGCGGCAAGTGGGTGGCGTTGGGTGTGCTTTGTGCATCTTTCCTGATTAATCTGTCCTTCGCTGGCGCATCATTACTAGAGCCATCCCCGGTATTTGTCCCTTCTTTTTGCATAGCGTTTGGTGCAGCCATNCAAACGCTGGCGGCGCGCTGGTTAACCTTGCGCTTCACCCACTTTCCCGATGTTATTCGGCACGGCAACGATGCGTTGTTAATCGGACTGCTCGCCGGCCCTTTGGCTTGCATTCTNTCATCGTCGATCGGTGTTGCCAGTTTAATCGCCGCTGGTGTTATGCCTGCGAATGCTGCGGGGCTAAATTGGCTTAACTGGTGGATTGGTGATTCGGTTGGGGTGCTCATTTTTGCGCCGATAATTCTTGCCCCTCACTTGGGTATTCACTGGGGCGAAAAGCGTAAATTAACGCTCTTTTTTGCGGTGTATTTAGGCTTGGTGTTAATCGTGATGCTGCTGTTCGTGGCGGCACGTGACTCTCAACAATTAAAGTTACAGCAGTTGTTTAGAGAAAAAGTGGAAGGCGTACATTCTGCACTGTTGAAACAGCTAGAAAATATGGAGCACGCTAGCCAGACCCTAGTGTCGGTTTTTNCAACATTCGGCAAACCTACGCGAGAGCAGTTCGCTGAGTATGCGATGGGGGTGTATGCGCATACGTCCGGTAGTCAGGCGCTTTCTTGGATTCCCATAGTATCTGCCAGTCAGCGAGAAAATTATGAGCAGCAGCTATATCGAGTAGCGAATGACTCCATCGGATTTAGTGAGCGAGACGTTGAGGGGCGGTTGATCTCTGCCGCTAAACGTGAGGTCTACTACCCTGTTTTCTATATTGAACCCTATGCCACCAATACCGCTGCACTTGGCTACGACTTAGGATCGGACGGCAAGCGCCTAGCCGCCATCACTAAGGTGATCGAAAGCCAAAATTCTTTAGTGACAGAGCCGATAATTTTGGTGCAAGAGCAGGGTAGCTCGAGTTCAATATTATTGCTATCACCGGTAGTTAAGTCTGTAGCTGAGGGCGGCGCTAGGGAGCGTGGAGCTAGAAAAATAGTAACTAGCCTAGTCTCTACTGTGTATAGAGCGAAAGACGTTCTTGATGCGGCACTTCCGGCTGATATTAGTCGCTATGCCGCAATTACCTTTCGCGATTCCGCTGCGCGTGAGGGTGAGTATTTCTACGTAAGTGGTATTGAGGGGCGCGGTGCTAGTATATCTAAAGAAATTGAATTTTTAGGCCGAAAATGGATTGTCAGCTATACGCAGGCGGATGAATTTATACATGAAAACCAAACGCTTGCCGTATGGGTCGTATTGGTGTGCGGCTTTGTACTGGTCACCATTTTCGGTTTGTTTTTTCTCTTGCTCCTAAGTCGGGCAGCATTTGTTGAAAAGGAGGTTGAGTCCAAAACATTGGCTCTAAACGCTGCCGTAATAAAGGCGGAGCAAGCCAGCAAGATTAAATCGGATTTTCTGGCGAGTATGTCGCACGAATTGCGCACGCCGCTTAACTCGATTATTGGATTTAGCGTACGCCTTTTGCGTACGGCAGATGCAGAAAAGGATAAGCGCTTACGCAGTTCCTTAGAAATTATTGAGCGAAATGGCAAGCACCTACTTACTCTGATAAACGAGATTCTCGACCTCTCTAAAGTTGAAGCAGGCCGTATGGAACTCCTTTTGGAAGACGTCTACTTCGAGCCGTTACTTGATGACTTGCGCGAGCTGGCAAGCCCGCTAGTAGAAACAAAATCTTTAACATTAAATATCCGGTTTAATTCCCATTGAAAGTATTCGGGCGGATAGAACACGGTTGCTACAAATATTGATTAACCTTGTGTCGAATGGTATTAAATTTACCGACAAAGGTGTCATTACTATTGATGGGGTGCTGGCAGAAAGGCAGGGTAAAGCCGGTTTGGAATTGCGAGTGTCGGATACCGGTAGAGGCATGGACAAGCAGGGTTTACTAAAAATATTTCGTCGTTACGAGCAGCTTGTTAATTCCGCAAATGTCGGCGAGCTTGGTACGGGGCTTGGGCTTGCCTTAGCACAAGAGCTGGTAATGTTACACGGCGGTGAGATTACGGCGAAAAGTCTAGTCGGCGCGGGCTCCACATTTACAGTGTGGCTACCTATAAATAAACATTAATTTAGGGCGACGATAAGATTTAGTTCGGTCGCCTAATGTTGGTTGGAGTTGGGCTTAGGGAGGTGTGCCAGTTTTAAATATTGGTGTAATCGCGACTGTGAACGAAATATACGTGAATCATAAGAGAATAAAATAACTATGTTGAGTACTGTGCAATTGAAACTAACCATATTGTTGGTTGTAGTCTGGCTGAGTGGTTGCGCCAGTAGCGCTAAGCCATTTAATACGCCGCTTCCTACCTTATTTGTCGATAAGCCTGCAATGCAAACCGATAGTTGGGCGGTATCCTGGTGGGAGCCACGGCACAACGAAAAGTTAGCCCTAGCAGCTAGCGCCAATGTCGATATTGTAATGCTTGGCGATTCCATTACCCATTTTTGGGAGACCGATGGCGCCGATGTTTGGCAGGAGTACTACGCCGATAAAAACGCATTTAACTTGGGCTTTAGCGGCGATCGTACCGAGCATGTGTTGTGGCGACTAGAGCATGGTGCTGTAGCAGAAATTTCGCCTAAACTCGTCGTATTGATGATAGGCACTAACAATACTGGCCATAGAATGGACCCTGCGGCCTATACAGCAATTGGTGTTTCTGCCATCGTCACCGAGTTACGTGAACGCTTGCCTGAATCGAAAATACTTTTACTGGGAATTTTTCCAAGAGCTTATTCGCCATACAACGAAATGCGCTTAAGAAATGTAGAAATCAACAAGAAAATTTCTAAACTCGCGGATGCGAAGAGTATTTTCTATTTAGATATAGGGCATATATTTCTGGAGGCTGATGGCACAATTAAGTCGGAGCTTATGCCAGATTACTTACACCCTAACGCCAAGGGTTACGCGCTATGGGCGGAAGCGATGAAGCCGACAATTGGAGAATTGTTAAGGTAAAGTTTGATTTGGGGCAGGTATATGAGCTATGACGATTACTCGAGTCTGACTTGAGGGGCTGTCAAGTCAGACTTATCAATTTTCGATTTGACGGATTCGCTTTTCGACTTACTCGATATTCTGCACCTGCTTATAGATCAATAACAATATTTACATAAATATCAGATAGTTAAATAATTTAATTATGAAAAATATGATTATCTGCCACCAATTCTGCCACCAATCAGTAATTCTTTAGTATCTAGCTCAATAGTTAAACTAACTAGGCCGAACACCAAATTGCATAGCAAAACAGTAAACCGCTTCCCGTATGTGAACCTTGAAGCCTTGAAAAAACCTCAGATCTAATCAAAGATCAATTGGATTAGTTTTCCAAACGTCTCGCACCAAGGCGATAAGAAGCTGGTGTCTTCTTTCTATTGTTGCAGCATTCCACTTAGGGAACGACTCAAGTTTTTCGTTAATTCTGGTAATAGAACTATTTTTGCCGACGCTTGTTAGCTCAACTAAACTACGAGTAAAGTAATTTCCACTTTTCAGGTATTCATTCTGCTTGATTTCGTAAAAGTCATTGCCCGCTACAATGTTTATTGGCTTTTCCAATAGAGTCAAATTTACCAAGTTTATTTTTAAAGTCTTCGTAAGCTGATGCGGGGTTTTCGGTTAACCAGTTTTCCAGTAATTCCGGCGAGGGTGTATTAGGTAATATGTGTTCTATCTCCAGTTTGGTAAAGGGCTCTAAACTACCCGCCGTTTTTATTCCGCTAAAAGCCATGTCCACATATTGCGTTAAGCGCGCAAGCAAGTAGCGAGTACGGTATTGCTGCATTGAATGAAGCGTGAACCGTTTGAGAGCGTCGTTCAATTCGTGGGATTTGTTCGCCATGTTTTTATTAAAACGATCAGCAACAAAAGCATTTAGTTGCACCTTTTGCTGCACTGGATCGACAGTTTCAGAAATTGAACGCAATTCATCCGCCCAGAAAGAAAAGCTGCGCTCTAAATCTTTGGTGGGCGTTTTAGTGAATATATAATAAAAGAGAAAGCTCTCAAGTTGCGTTACAAAGTGATCGAACAATGGTTTTGGTAGGTTTGCAGCCGCCAGCAACAACACGTAATGTAAACTAAAGGCACCACCGGCTAGTCGCTTAAGGCTGTCGATTGCAAGATTTGGTTTTCCATCATTACCTAGGCCATTCAAAAAAGCCAAATAATGCTCAACATTTCGAATAACTTTTCGCACAAATTCAAAGGGTTTATTGGTGTAGTCACAGAGCAAAGCGTTCTCTTTGCCGTTAAACCAATCGTATATTTCGTCTTCACGAACAACCGCATCGCCGCGACTATTTTTAATATTATAGTTAGCCATCAAAAAGTAGCGTAAAAACCGTAACGGCTTTTCTTTATGTTTTTCTAACGGCTTTGTAATCTTTTTCCATTCATCCTTAAGCTGAGTAAACTGCGCTTGTTTGACCTGAGTGAACAGCAAATTCTTGAGCAAATCCATAGGATTTAACCCTACACCTCGCTCATTAATGGTCTCAAATATTTTCAATGCACTGCTAACATCAGTCGATATTTGAATGAATACGACATTGCGCGCAAGATAACCCCAATACTTTTTTAACTTTGAATCATCATCGTAGTTATCCTGTAGATAACTAAAAACCGTTCCATAGGCGCTGACTAGATTCTCCAACGAACCAAAACTAGCAATACCCGATGCTTGAATACCTGCCCGAACAGATAGTGGATCTGTATCCAACTCTACCAACTTAGCAATCACTTCACCTGCGTGCTCATATCGTGGCTCCAACTTTAAGCTAGACTGAACTTCACCTTCGATATCTACATAACTCGTAGATACAAGCCCATCAATCAATTGCCGTTGCGGCGTACCCTTAAATAAATGCCGCAATGTACAAAGTAACAAATAAAAAGTAGTTAGGCGCTGCTGTCCATCAATTACATCATATTGGCCGCGCTTATCCGTTGGAGAAACCAAAATAGTTCCAATAAAATATTCTCGGGTTGAACCTTCATCTATCTGTTCATTAATATCTTCTAACAGTTGGTGTACTTCCTTGTCTGTCCAAACATATTCACGCTGGTAATCCGGCACTATGTAAAAGCACTCACGAAAAGCTTCGTCAATGCTGTATTTGTGATTTTCTATTCTTGCCATTTTTAATTTCCCGTATTCGCACTGGACTAATGGAGATTCGGCACCAAACCAAATATTCGCTCAAAAACAATTAAACATTCTTGAATAAACTTCGAATTAATAATTTAGAAATATTATTACCATAGTAACTAAATCGTAATTTTTTAAAAAATGCCGTTTTTAAAATGCGAGCAACTTAGCGGAAATAAATTTTTCGTTTTGCTGCTACATTGATATTTCTAGTTTCACCGCAATCAATCAACAACTAGCAATTCTTACAGCCATCGGCTCATTGGTCTTAATTAAAGACTGCTTCGCTACAGACGAAAACTCCTCAGATTTCTCAAGTAACTTTTTTAGCTGCACAAGGTTCTCTTTTGCTCTTGCTCTAAGTGCCACCCCACCATTTGAGGCATTTTTTGCCTTATTCATGGAGTGTAAGTATTTATTGTAGAGGCTTCTAGTTGTTGACCAAGTTTCCTCCCTTCGCCTATTTAATACTTCCTCGTCTAAATGGTATTTGTCAATGGTAAACCGAACACGTAAAACGTCCTGATCTTCTAGACCATCAGCGGGAACGGGCTTCCCGTCATCATTGAAACTTAAAAGGAGGTGATCTTCTTCATCTAGCGGGTCGAGAAATAACGGATGCTCGTCGCGCCAATCATGATTTTCATCGAGGGCCCTAAATCTTTCATCTAACACCGGAAAATATGTGCTTTTCCTGAGATTAAGCCTACGTTTGCATAGGCGATAGTTCTCTAAGTCAAATGCCAACCAATAGTAGCCTGGGTGGCCCACAAGAAGAGTGCCATCATTAATTTTGGTGTTCTTTTTTGGCCGAAAATGCTCAACCTCTTGAAAGTCCCCACCAAATTTTGTCTCTGTGTACCAGCACTTGTCAAAAGACATGCTAGAGAGCCAACGAATTAAAGCCGCATCCCGCCAGTGTCGATTATACCGATCAATTAATCTATGCTTATCCTCAAGTGTAGCAGCTGCTAATATTTCATTAGTTATATCAAGTGCACGCACCGTCCATTCTTCTATTTCTGGTGGTAGAACGTCGGGCAAATTAATTTTTATCATCTTTTGCCTCATCGTTTAGCAATTCTGCAAGTATTTCATCCGAAAACTTCTGAATTTCGTCATACTCTTCAGCGGTAAACTCTGGTCGACGAAACAGAGGATTGCGGCTTATAGCTTTAGAAAAATTTGAAAAATAGGGATTGGGGTGTGCATACTGCAAACCGATGGAGTCGAGCTCACTATTCAGTTTAAGGAGCTCGTCAAGCGGCTTGCCACTTAGATTTTTGACTGTGAGTAATTTATTTCTCAGGTCAATTTTATGTTGAATATCCCTATCGAGGCTCGTTCTGATTCCATATAGCTCTGATTGAAGTATTGCTTCAACGCCAAGGTGAATTGGATCTTCTTCTGGGATTTCGGACGCTTTGACGCCATCTTTTTCAGTAATCACACGAATCTGCTTTCCATAAAGTGATGTGAGCATCATTGGATCGTGTGTGGTTAAAATCACTTGACTAGAATCCCATGCCGTTCTAGTGCTCCCTTCAATTTTGTAGTCTAATATTTTTTCAATTTGATCAAAATAGTCTAGCTTCCAGCGCGGATTTAAATGGGTATCTGGCTCATCCAGTAAAAATAGTGACTCATCCCCTCTGGTAAACTTCATTAACCCAAGTACAGTGAGCAATTGTCGCTCACCTTCGGAAAGCGCGCTGAATGTTAGCTCTTTATCATCTGTCGTGGTAACTGTTACCTGCACATCCTCAAGTAAATCGGCAATATATGTGCTTTCTATATTTTTGAACAATGCAGTGGTATCCGCATATTTTTTTGCTAAATTTTCTAGCGCCTCTTTGTCAGGTAGGAATAGATATAGCCGATTTTGGGTTTCAGAACGGCCACGAAAATCTATGGTTTTACGTTCGGCGTTATCGATAGGAGCTATCGCCTCATCCCACAAGTTATTTAAAAAATCTTTCACTACTCCACGCGAATACCAAAATCGCTCGTCACCTTCAGCAAGCATGATCTCAGACGGCCTGCCTTTATACCAATAAGGCTTTTTGAGCACAAAAAGAACAGAATCCAATGTTTTGATATGAAGCTTTTTGAGGAGCTCTTTAGAAGCAGTTTCGTCATCAACTAAAAATGCTAACAGCACAAAAAAGCTATGCACCTCTCTGCAATAGAAAAATCGCCTAATTAGTTGATCGTCGCCTTTTGTAAGCGCATCGTAAAAACGCGTTTGATGTTTAACAAATAATGATTCAACTCTTTCATTAGTACCCGAATAATAGGTAAATATGTTCAGGGGCAGGTATTCATTGGCGTTGTTTTTTAAAAACGAAAATGATTTTTTTTCGGTGTCAATAACAACTAAATTTTGCGATGCGTCATCAATATCAAATATTGCTTGAATTTCATGTTCGCGGCATTCATAGATAAGAGAATAACTAAAGTCTGTTTGCTCACCCAGATCAATTGCCCTAAAAATGGAAACAATAATCTCTATGAGATTTGACTTGCCAACGCCATTTTGTCCAATAATGGTTGTTACTGGCGAACCATCATCAAAAGTGATCTTGAAATCTACGAAACCTTTATAGTTAGGTATTGATAGTTCCTTCAGTTTCATTTTTTAAGGACCCTATTAAAATTCTGCTGCCGATGGCTTAACTATGTAACCTGCGGAAATTTCAATTTTTAATTGTTTGTAAAAACTAGGTAAATCTAGCTTTGATTTTTGCCATACCTTTTTCGCATCAGCATCAGCATCATCACCTTCAGATTTAATAATCTTTGCTAAGTGCGCATCAGACTTAAGTATTGCAGTAGGTATTAACTCAAGAGACGTTCTGATGTTCATTACAGTTTCCTTTGGTTTTGAGGTGGGCGCCGCACTGCCGCGCCTCCCAATAGCGGATTCGACCAACGCATCTGCTAAACCAAGTTGGGTGGTTTGGGCGGTTTGGAGGTTGGTTTTTAGGGTGTCGCAGAGAGCCAGTAGTTCATCGACTTTGGCGACTATGCGGTGTTGCTCCTCGATAGGAATAATTGGCATAACTATATTGCCAATTTCCGTGCTATTAATATTTTTAACTCCAGAAGTTGTTCGTATTGGCGCCTCAATTTGAATTCGGATTAGCTTGGAACTCATAATTAGCTGCAAAAAATATGGATTTAGCAAGCGAGTATTAAACCTTACTCGAACCAAATATCCGGCGTAGCCGAAACCAACATGGCTAACATCAACAACAGCTGATCGCCCTACAATAGATACACTTCCATTTGACCTTATAATTAATATGTCGCCTTCCTGTAAACAGAGTTCCTTTATTTCCGACTCACTCAAAGGACTAAACTTTAAATCGTCAGAATTGACAAACCCTTGAACAATATTGGGGATTCTAAGTATCGGCACTCCATCTACTCCATATTCACTCTTTTTCGATGTTCCGTATCTAAGATCAAAAAATATATTTGCAAATCGCGTCCACTCCCATCCCTCCGGCAACTCAAACGGCTTCTCCTCTTCCGTAATCTCCAGCAGTGGTTTTTGTATTTTTATTTTGCCTTCTTTTATTAATTTTTCTTTCTCAAGGGCAATTTTTTTTAGGAGTTCGCTGGCGGGTTCGTCGGTGGGATTTTGGGGGACGAGTTTGCCCATTACGGCGAGCTGAAGGATGGTTTGTTTGAGTTGGTCGATGCTGTGTTCGGTGGTAAATAGGGTATCGAAGTGCGTGGCTAGGCGCTGCCAGTTGGTTTGCAGTTGTTTGTGGTCTTTGCTATCAACTAAGGTGGAGAGCAGTGCTTCTACCAGTTGTGCATGGGCGGCGATATTATTGGTTTGGGCTTGCTCCAACTGATCGCAGAAAGCCATTAGCTCATCGATTTTGGCGACTATGCGGTTTTGTTCGGCGAGAGGGGGAAGGGCAATTATAAAATTTCGTACTGCACCTAACGATACAAATGACTGTACGGCACCAGAAGCTTCTTCTTTCATCCTTACAGAAGCAAACCAAAGAAATCTAAGCAAAAACGAAGGTGATGTTAACGATTTTTTATAGTATTTAAAAAGCGCCACATTTTTAATACTGAAATTTGGCTCAATATCGACCATCACCGGATTTCCAATACTCCCGATCATCGCAAATAAAATATCTTCTTTGTCGACCTTTGAACGCTCTATTATTTTTTTGTGGTCAGCTTCCGAAATAAATTTCACATCAGAAAGATCAAGAACTCCGCTTGAAAGATTTTTACTCGTAACTAACGGATAACCAGCTTCTTGGTACTTTGGAGTGTCGTGCGTTCCATCCCGAACATCGTAGATATTGTTTAGTCGCTCCCAAACCCACCCGCTTGGTAATTCAAAAAAAGCATCGCGCTCATCCACAGTAGGCAACTGTTTTTGCTTTTTAATCTTACCTTCACTGATTAATCGTTCCTTTTCACACTTAATTTTCTTCAACAACTCACTAGCCGGCTCATCATTCGCATCCTGCGGCACCAACTTCCCCCGCACCGCCAATTCCAAAATCAACTCGCGCAGTTTTTTAATGCCCACCAAATCCAATTTACTGCTACTGCCCCGCCCCGCTGAACTTCGGGTTTTATGGGCGGCGGTCCAAATATCCAAATGTTCTGTAATTAATTGCTGCACGCTCATTTTCGGGCTGCTCCAGCGCGCCCTTTAACGGCACCGCTCACATCGCCCAAAGCATCACTTAAAATACCTTTGAGCTGATCTCGCAAGTTTTGAATATCTTCTTGCTGCTTTGCATAGGCGGCCAATAGCTCATCTGGATCATGGCTAATTTTCTCTACCACATGGGGGTTTTTAATATCGAGGTTGTAGTTGCGGGCAACGATATCCTCTAGGCTTACCTTCCACGCCTGCTCATTCTCTACTCGGTTTTTGCGTTTGGATTTTACCGATTGTTTTTTACCTTCGCCCCACCACTCTGCGCAGGCGGCAAAGTTTTCTAACTTCATCGGTTTGGTTTTGTTAAAGGCTTTTACGCCCTCGGGCAGCGGCACCTCGTAAAACCACGTCTCTTTGGTGGGCATGCCTTTTTCAAAAAACAGGATGTTGGTTTTAATACCGGTGTAGGGTGCAAATACCGAGTTGGGCAGGCGCACGACGGTGTGCAGGTTGCAGGTGTCTAACAGGTGTTTTTTGATTTTGGTTTTTACGCCTTCACCAAATAAGGTACCATCCGGCAGTACTACAGCTGCACGACCGCCGTCTTTTAAAACCTCAATTATCAATTGTAAAAATAAATCCGCTGTTTCGCGGGTTTGCATCTCTGAGGGGAAGTTTTTTTCAATGCCGTCTTCTTCGGTGCCGCCAAAAGGCGGATTGGTGATGATTATGTCTTTTTGTTCGTCATCATCCAAACTGGATAGTGGCCGGTTTAGCGTGTTGGCGTGTTTGACTTGTACAGGCACCTCTACCCCGTGCAACAGCATATTGGTGGTGCAGAGTAAGTGAGGTAATTGCTTTTTCTCTACGCCGTGGATTTGCTGTTGCAATATGGCGTGGTCTTCCGTGGTTTTTTGGTAATTGGTTTTTACATGGTCAAAAGCGCAACTTAAAAAGCCGCCGGTGCCGCAAGCGGGGTCAAAAATCGACTCCCCCAATTTGGGGTCGATCATCTCTACAATAAAACGGGTAACCGCGCGCGGGGTATAAAACTCACCAGCGTTACCGGCGCTTTGTAGGTCTTTTAATATTTGCTCGTATAAATCACCAAACATGTGGCGCTCGGCGGAGCTGGTAAAGTCTATCTCGTTGAGTTTATTAATCACTTGGCGCAACAGCGTGCCGTTTTTCATATAGTTAAAGGCATCACTGAATGCCTCTTTGGCAACAAAACCACGGGGGTTAGAGCGAATGGGCGCGGGCATGTCTTTTAGTTTTGGGAATAGCTCGGTGTTTACAAAATCAAGTAGCTCCTCGCCGGTTATACCTTCGGCATCTGCTGCCCAATTGCGCCATAGGTATTTTTTGGGAATTGGGGCTTTGTAGTCGTCTTCTTGTTCGAATTCTAGGTTTTCTTCTTGGGCGTCGAATATTTTTAAAAATAGTAACCAAGACAGTTGGCCTAAGCGCTGGGCATCGCCATCGACGCCGGCGTCTTTGCGCATGATGTCTTGGATGGATTTAACTACGGTAGAAATGGACATGGGTGTTTCTAACTCTTTTAATGGTTTGCCGCTTGCGCAGGCTTTTTAATTTTAATTACCCGCCATTTTTTAATTGGGACGGGTCAAATGGGAGTTACGCTGTGTGTTGGTCACTGCTATAAAGGGCAGCTTCTAAATCGGTAATGGCTTGTTCGTACTCTTGTTTGCTGCCAAAAGCATTTTTAACGATCTCCAATGGCGTGCCCAGTTGGTCTAGGGGTTTTACTTTTAACACATTGATGGACTCTATCTCGCCAACACCTATATCGGCGTATTTATCCAGCAGGGCATTAAGTACATTTTGCGCGGCGCCGGAATACTTGCCAAAATAATTACGCTTTTTAACATTGTCGGCGCGCTCGCGGCGAGTTAATGGGGGTTGATCAAAGGCGACATGACATATTAAATCAAAGGGGTCTAAATCGCGGCTTACGTCTTCCTCTAGGGCTTGCCATATTACGCCTTCGTCTTCCAAAGCTTTGATAATGGCTTGTTTGCGCTCGCTGCATTGCCAAGTTTTAATAAAATCGTTTAGGCTGGCAAATTGTTTTTTAATGGTGTTGCGGGTGTAGTCTTTAAAAGATTCTGTCACTAACTTACCGTCGGTATCGTAGTACTGAACCCGTTCTGCAACCTTGGTAACCGTCACCCCCGCTACGCGGAATTTAACGTAACGTTTGCCTTCTTCGTCTTTTAATTCACCATAGTCTTTGGTATTGATTGCATCAAAGGGGTCTTTAACTTCACTTTCGTGGTTGCCGTTAGTTGCTGAGTCTAATTCAGCTTGCGCTTCTTGCGCGCTGGCTAACTCATCATCAAAGCTTGGGTCTTCTAGGTCTATTACTTCATCTGCAGTTGTGACCATGACCTTCTCCGGCACGCCATCAAAACTTGGATCGGCGAATAGCTCGGTGGCTTTTTTAAAGTCTAAAATTGTGAACCACAGTTTGTTGTAGCGATCATCTATGCGGGTGCCGCGACCAATGATTTGTTTGAATTTGGTCATTGACTGAATGTTTTGATCTAGCACTACTAATTTACAAGTTTTGGCATCCACGCCGGTGGTCATTAGCTCTGAGGTGGTTGCAATAACGGGATAGGCACGCTTGGGATTAATAAAATTATCCAACTGCGCTTTACCTAGTTCGTCGTCACCGGTAATTTTCATCACGTATTTATCATTCTTTTGCATTTGCTCTGGGTTTAGGTTGGCAAGTGCCCTTCGCATTCGCTCGGCGTGGTCTATGTCGTTACAGAACACAATAGTTTTGGCCATTGGGTCTGTGCGTTTTAGGTAAGCCGTTATGGTCTCTGCCACCAATTGGGTGCGCTCATCAATCACTAAGGTTCGATCAAAATCTTTTTGGTTGTAAATGCGGTCATCTATTAGCTCACCATTTACATCTACTTGGTTTTTGTTTGGGCGCCAGCCTTGTAGGTCTACATCTAAATCAACCCGCACTACTTTATAGGGGGCGAGAAAGCCGTCTTCTATGCCCTCCTTAAGGGAGTAGGTGTATACCGGATCGCCGAAGTAGTCTGTATTGGATACCTCATCAGTCTCTTTAGGTGTTGCGGTTAACCCCACTTGGGTGGCACTGGTGAAGTATTCCAGAATCTCTCGCCAAGCGCTGTCATCGGCGGCGCTACCACGGTGGCACTCGTCGATAATAATTAAATCAAAAAAATCCGGCCCTACTTGTTTGTAGGCTTTTTGGGATTCCTCTGGGCCGGTTAGGGCTTGGTAAAGTGCCAGGTGGATTTCATAGGCTGGGTCTATGCTGCGGCCGGTGACTTTGGTCATGGCTTGGCCGAATGGCTGAAAGTCATTTAGGCGGGTTTGATCCACTAGGATATTGCGGTCCGCCAAAAACAAAATGCGCTTTTTTTGGCGGGCCTTCCATAACCGCCAGATGATTTGAAATGCCGTGTAGGTTTTGCCAGTACCGGTGGCCATCACCAATAAGGCACGATTTTGCCCTGATAAAACGGCAGCAATGGTTTTATTAACGGCTTGTAATTGGTAGTAGCGCGGAGCCTTGCCGCTGCCATCGTCATAGTAAGCTTGGGTCACTATGGGCAGTTGCGCTTGGGTGTAGCCCTTCCATACACAAAACTTTTGCCAAAGCTGCTCGGGTGTGGGGAATTGGCTTAGGGTTATTTCGGATTCCAACAGGCCGGTGGTGTTGGTTTTGTCGTGGAAGATAAAGCCATCGCCATTGGTGGCGAAGATAAAGGGCACATCTAACAAGCGCGCGTAATCTAAGCCTTGCTGTATACCCTTGCCGACTTCATGCTTGTTGGCTTTGGCCTCGATCACCGCCAATGGCAGGTTGGGTTTGTAATCCAGCACAATATCGGCGGATTTAACGGTTTTGCGCACACCCATATTGCCACGAACTATGACCTTACCGTCACGTAGCTTAACCTCTTGGCGTAGCTGGGTCATGGTGTCCCAACCGGCTTGCTCAATGGCTGGCAGCACGAACTTAGTGATGATATCCGCTTCGCTTAGGCTTTTTTTGTCCATTGATGGAGCCTTATTTGCGTTTTTATTATGATCGCTATAATTGACCCTATTGTAGCTGAGGTACTGACCATTGTGTCAGTTCATATAGTGGCGCACGAATAGGTTACTTCGATTCAAAAAACCGGAGTTTGTGAGAGGGGCGCCGTCGCGAATTAGAACGCCGATAGGGGGCGGTAGGCCTACAGTACCTTTTTTGATCTAATAGTCAGATTAACCGTATTGGCGGGCTTGAGCCTTCACGATAATAATTCATCTGTAGGCAAAGTAGCTAAAGTAGTCACGATTAGAGAACCTATTTATTTATATAATATTTAGTGTTTTAAAATAGTGACTACATTGACTACAAATCGCTGAAACTCAAGTAGTACGGGACCTGCAGTCAGATTTCAATTGACTACATTTTCCAGAATGTAGTCAAAAATCGCCGTAAACTAATGGCTCGCTGGTGGCGGAGGCGGAATATCATCCGTGTACATACGTGTCGCTTTCGGAGGCTCTGGCGCCTTATCGCTAGTGCAAGTAACTTGGATAACCTCAAGTCCATCGAACCCCCGAACAGGATTACTATCACCAATGCGAATAGATGACTTTTTAGTAACTCCCAAAGCCCTAGAGGTATCCTCAACGGCACGCAAAAAAGAACTACGCGACCGTGGTTTTTGCCGACACTCGAAGCACCATTGATTATAGGTAAAATAAAGAACCGAATCACTGCAACGCAAGCCACTGCCTATGCGGCAGCGACTACTTAAAAAATCTTGAATGCTGCCGCTTTCGAACAACATGTTAGCGAGAGTATCTTTACTAATTTGCGGTAAATCAAAATGGCCGCGCTCAACTAAACGTAAAAGCCCCTTGAAAGCCCACATGGCTATGCCAGCTAGCTCATCATCAAATTTGCTTTTCAAGTTCGGATCTTCTTTGCCGCTAAACGATTTATCAAATACCAAAGGGACCCAACGATTTGCAGCGGCACCAGAATCATCGTGCAAGTAAGGAGTCGTATTAGCTATCACTACGAGCTTACAATTTACCTTGCCATTCCAAGTTCGCGCTTGGTAGATAATAGGGGTCGATAAAAAGTCGTTACTGGTTATGCCTTTAAACCGGCTTAAAACCTCTTTTGCGTGCCTAGACTCTGGGCCTACGGCCTCTGCGTCTATGCCAACCTGAGCATGACGTAAAGTATTAATTTGCTTACCGTCATGTAAATCATTTAGGTTAAATGATACATGCGCTTCACCTATTATTTTGCTAATTAGGTCTCCAAGTGTACCCTTACCTGCGCGCTGCGGGCCCACAATTAGTATTGCCTTTTCGATTCCTAAGTTACCCCTAAACAAACAATAACCGAATATTTCTTGTAGCAATTCAATATTTTTTGGATTGTTTGAAAAAATATCGATGAGCCAACTTGAGAATTTCGGCGCCTCTGCATGAGGGTCAAAATAAACATTCAGTGTGCGAGTATTATTATTGGACTGCTGATGAGGAACCAATTTTTTTTGTTCAATATCGTAAACTCCATTTTTAAAAAATATTTTTAATGCGGGCGGATTAATCTGCTCAACTTTCTCAGCGTGATCTAACAACGTGTCAGTTTGACTATTTATATTGGATTGCGTTGCTTTTCCAGTTTTAGAAAGTGCTATGCCAATCTTACAACGAACATCTGACTTGTCTACAGTCTGATAAAACAAACCAGCCCACCAAATAAAATCATTTTCATATTTTTTTAGGCGCCCTTTAAATACCTTAGATAATAAATAAATGGCTGTTTCTACGTGATTATCATGCCCAACAATTCCTTTTTGGACATTAAATGATTCAAAAGGTGTAAGCTCCGCTTCGTCATCAAACCCTAAGTCACCAGATGAATTTGTAGCTAAACGCCGGTATGACTCAATAGCCTTTTTTATCGTCCTTTCTCTATAATCTTTACGCTTCCATTTTTGGCCGATAAAGTTTTGTACGACGAAACAAACGGTCCATTTGCGCTGGATTACAATCTGTAGCGCGTGCAAATTTGCAACAGAGTGCTAGATCAGCGCTACTTGCGTTATATTTATTTTTCCCTGTTTTGTCTGGAAAAAAGTGTGCTAGCGCTTCTATTTCAGCATTAAATAGCTGCAAAAAACTTGCTTTGCCAGTGTCGTTCGTAGAGCAAGTTTCGAAGCCTAACAATTCTTCCAGCACAATATCGTCACTTTTTAAAATTGGAATTGAAATACAGCTATCCTCAAATTCTTGCTGCGAGTCTTCTGGATATACGTCTAAACCTAGTGTCGAAATTATCTGGTTGAGGGAATAAGGCGGTGGTGGGACGTTACCAGCTAAAGGCTTAACTAAACGCACCAAAAATGGGGCTGATTTTTTATGTAACGTACCAGGTAACCGCATAACACGCCCAAGATCGCATACACTTATATCGCTATTTAGTTTTTTGGCTATTGCCTGCTGAACGGGTTTAAATTGATCTAATGGGCAATCATGGACCTTCCAATATGCATGATATTTACCTGGGCTAGATTCTACGATTAATTGCGGCCGTAACGGCAACTGCTCAATATATTTAAGGTTATCGCGGCTAACATCATCAAAATCTGCAAAAACGGCCCTGATTTTTTTGATGTTTTCAGCTTTTCGCCCAAGTCCATTTGTTTGGTTTACAGAAAAAAATACGCCCTTGCCATTTTTGTTTTCGGAAATTATCCATGCCGATAGTTCGGTAAAAGAGCCGAATTTATGCTCCGCTTTGCCTGTACTGGCGCCTTCGGGAAATACTTGAATACAAACATCATCATTTACACGATCAAAATGCTTTAAAAACATTTTCATTTCTGAAAGGTTCATTCGAAAACCCTCCTTATCAACTCCTTCGATCTATCCGACCCAGTAATCACACCGCCGGCAAGCACGACCCTAACTGCAGCGAGTGCGGATGTGCGTAAAAAATCGCATAATAATTCATCACTACCCTGATTGTGGAAAGCCAGAACCGCTGCTTCCGGTAAATTTGACGTGAAGGTCAAACCAAATGGAATTTGAATGTTCATTGTTGGGGTCACTCTAATCACTAGAGTAAGGTTGCCGATATCACACTCTTGAATACAATTTGAGCGACGCAATCGCATAGTTCGATGCTTATGGCTTCCAAACCATTGACCATCGTCATTTGACGACAAAAAACACGAGGCAAGTAAAACTAACGGCCCATATTCTTCAGTGACTATTTTGGCGACACGGAAAGGAGTTCTCATAAAGCCCCCTGACGAGTGTTTTTAGCTAACCAAAGGTTGTAATCGGCTTCTATATAGCCGAGCTTACGACCATGCACTACAACTAAGGGGGGTAGTTTACCTTCTCTAGCCAATCGCCATTCGGACGTTCGGCTAAGGCCAGTAAGGCTGCGAAATTGATTTCGGGTAATAATACTGTTTTTAGGTACTTGAGAATCAGTATTCATAGCTGCTCCGTATTGTTTCAGGGGGTAGCAGCACGTTAACTAATAATTTCAGACAGAATTCAGTCTGTTTCTGTCCGTGATTTTACTCTCAGGGGTTTCGCTAGCCATCCAAATGAGTTTCTTTGTAGAACAGTATGCCCGCTCTTAATTAGACGCGTTTTCATATAATTTGTAACGACTCAAGCTTATCCACAATTGGCAACTGTAAGAATTTACAATGTGCGGTCCAAATGCGCGCAACTGTTCGCTCGCTGATATCTAGCTCCTTAGCTACGATCTGTGCTGCTTGGTTCACCGTGTCGCATTTTGCATTCGGATCGCAGATTAGCTTCGCTACTTTAAATAAAATCAATTGGCTGTTTTCCTTTGCTGCCCCAACTTTACTTTTAAAGCCCAACATCCGATTGACCTCATGCCGTGCTTTTTTTATATAGTTTTGATGCTTAAAATGCTGCACTTCATCAGGTGTTTCCCTAGAACATTGTGCCGCTCGCTCCATCAGATTAACTAAATTTTCTAATTGCGCTAAAAACCCAATCATTCCAGGCTCGTTAATTTCCTCGCTTTTAAACACAACTTGTATGATCAATCTTAGCTGTCTTGCGTTGTACACTAGGAGGCTTGGCTGGTTTTCGAAATCATCTATCGACCAACCTTCATACATTGACAAGATACGTAATGCGACTTCTTTTTGAGCTAAGGGCTCCATGTTTTCTCCTTTTATGATTATGACTTTAAATAGTTAAAGTCATAATAGTTTTAGCAATGCCCGCAAGTGCTTCGCGCCGCTCATCAAGATAATCGTAACGATCGTAAATGCCTTCAACCCCTTTTAATTTATGATTAAGGCACCGTTCGGCAATATGGCCTGGCACTCCGGCAGCCGCCAGCAAGCTTCTACATGTTCGTCGAAGATCATGAATAGTGAAGTGCTCGATTCCTGCAGCACCCATTTTATTTTCTGGATTCAGCCCAGGTTGAACCTTCATTCCAAAAAGCTTGGCTAATGCATGGTTAAGTGTGTCATCGCTAATGTACTCGCGACGCTTACTAACTCTGCGAGAGGGGAATAGATAATTTGAACCACAAGCTCGAATTTTTAACTCTTCCAGCCATACCATTACTTCAGGGGCTAATGGAATTGCTATAGCAACGCCGGTTTTACTTCTGTGATCTGGAAGATGCCAAATTGATTTATCAAAATCGAATTCATCCCAACGCGCTGCGATCAACTCCCCCTTTCGAACACCAGTTGACAATAAAAGCGCTATTGCTAAATAGTTTTCACGCGTGAACTGCACAGGGTTTTCACGAAAAACACGAAACACAATTTCAATTTCTTTTAGTGTTAGGTAGCGGCTACGACTTTTTTCAATTCCACCAGCATGGTGAACTGTAAATGCCTCGGCTGGGTTATAGGTGATGAGGTTTAATCGTATTGCGTGGCGAAATAGCTGTTTGCTATACATTAATGCATCGTTAGCAATGCTCGGTCGCCCATCTTTAACTAGCCGATCAATTGCCGCTCGGATATCCATTGGCGTAACCCGCGATATTTTTAGCTCTCCAAACAGAGGCGCTAAATCTTTTTTATAAACACGCCGAGGAATATTTGGGTGTTTAAGTCGCTTTTCGATATCGGTTGTAAGCCAGTCTTCCGCTAAATGATTAACGGTTTCAATACGAATGCTGCTAGGGCGTTTTTTCTCCGATATAGGATCAACACCCTTTTTTACGTCCGCTTTAATTTGTGCGGCCTTTGCAGACGCTTCGACTAAGGGCATTTCACCTGGGCCGCCCCCATAACGACCAAGGGAGTGCTCGCGGCGCTTCCCGTGGATCATATAGCGGACAACCCAAAACCCCGTTCCCTCTTGGCTAACCCTAAAATACAAACCACCCCCAACGGCAAAGCGTCCTGGCGTCCCCTTTTTGAGTAATGCTTTTACTTGTTTATCGTTAAGAGATCCCAAACTGCCCCCCAGTGCTATCATGTGGTGACAGATCTAATTTTTATTAACTTTGTTGAAACAAACCATTAGATCTGACACCATTTCTGTCACCAGCATTGTGAAACTTAATGAAACAAGTGTAAACAACTAAAAACAAAAAGCCCCGTATAACGGGGCTTTTAAAGGGATTTTAAGCATCGTGAAACAACCAGAAACATCACTCTATATTCTGCACCTGCTCCCGTATCTGCTCTATAAATACTTTTAAATCTACCGCAATCTGAGTCGTTTCTGCAGACATGGATTTCGACGAAAGTGTATTAGCTTCGCGATTTAATTCCTGCATCAAAAAATCTAACCTGCGGCCGACAGGGCCTTTTTGCTTGAGTGCTAACTTAACTTCCTGGAGGTGTGCATCGAGGCGGTCCAACTCTTCGGCGACATCCGATTTTTGACAAACGTATACCACTTCTTGATTAAATCTTTCTTCGTCGACTTCTATCTTTAGTGCTTCTACGCGAGCGCGCAGCTTGTCGCGGTATTGCGATATTAATTCGGGCATAAGTTGACGCACGGTTACAACGT
>Ga0065722_100080_pt1 | contig 29230 bp, 24 predicted proteins | sample BansetMetagenome_FD_59109 | JGI IMG/M metagenome (GOLD analysis project Ga0065722, IMG submission 59109) | Bankia setacea gill microbial communities from Puget Sound, Washington, USA - Caecum Enriched | ecosystem: Host-associated > Mollusca > Digestive system > Ceca | place: United States... | reverse complement strand
CGGCAACTTTCTTAATCGAAGGTGTGATGATCGCGGCCGATATTGCCCCGGGAATCTATCGAGCGGATAAGGCGCACCGCAGCCGCTTTGGCGCGATTCCAAACTCCCCCAAAGGCTTTGGCTTTGAACGCTGGCGCCAGCATTCCTCAGAGATGTGGCAAACACTTATCGATGAAGCCTTCGCGCGTCGAGAAAAAGGCCTAGCTAATTTTAATTCGGAAGTTCGCGGTTACGATGTTGTGCATCGCGTTCTTGATGCCGCAGCGGAAAATATTGAAACCGCAGGCTTAGCCGATCTTATTCGCTTAACACCGAAAGCCGTCGAGGAATTTAAAAAGCCAACCCACACCGAAATTACTGCGGGATTAGTCATTTGTAACCCGCCTTATGGTGAGCGATTGGGTGAAATCGACGCACTTAAAGCAACGTACTACAGTTTAGCCAGCGTTATGAAGAGGGAACTTCCCGGCTGGGAACTTGCCGTTTTTACCGGTGCTAAGGCCTTGTCCGATGCGCTTCGATTGCGACCGCGAAAAAAGTACAAGTTTTACAATGGCGCTATACCTAGCGAGCTTTTGTTGTTTGATTTGCTTGCAGCTACGTCAGCCCCAGAGCCAGCTAACAGCAGCGCGACAAAATCGGGGGCGAGCTTNTATGGCGCGCGNAGCCAGTCATCGAGCGACGCAACTGAAACTGAAAGTAACGCTATCAGCCCTGACAAGAGCGCTAAAAATGACAGCGAGAGCCAATGCGTTAGTAGTAGTCCTAGCGTCAATCTTAATGTTGAAGGCAGCGATCAGAGTAATCCTGACAGCGATCGCCTTGGGATAGATAGTGCTGATTCCGCTAGTCCTACCGCTATCCCTACTAATAGTCCGTATGGCCATAGCCGTGACCGCAATAACCTAGACGAAGCCGCCGAACCGGTACAAACCACCCCAGAACAAATCAAAAAATACGCCGTGGGCGGGAACCCGTGTAACCGCCGATTCTACCGCCGACTTGCGTCCCTACGACCCAACTCTGGACCCAAAAACGCCAACGGAGTTAAAAGAGTTCCCACTTTCCAGCGGCGCCGAGATGGTATGTAATCGTCTGAAAAAGAATCAAAAGCGTCTGGAAAAGTGGTTGAGAAAATCCGACGTGAATTGCTATCGCTTATACGATGCTGACATGCCCGAATATTCTGCTGCAGTCGATGTTTATACCGGTAGCCAGGGCGATTTACATATTCACGTTCAGGAATATGCGGCTCCAAAATCCATTGAAGAAAGCAAAGCGGAAGCGCGCTTTAAAGAGTTGGTTCACGCTGTAGCGGTTGCCTGTGATGTTAGCGAAGATGTAATCGTTCTAAAAACCCGTCGCCGCAATAAAGGCAAACAGCAATACGAAAAACTCACCCGTTGGGAACCATCGCCCGGCGAAGTGGTAACTGAAGGTCAGTGTAAGTTTAAAGTTAACCTGCATGATTATTTGGATACCGGCTTATTTTTAGATCACCGCCCGTTGCGTATGCGTATCGCTGATATGGCTAANGGTAAAAAGTTTCTAAATCTATTTTGTTACACCGCAACCGCNACAGTGCACGCNGCGGTCGGTGGCGCTAGCAGTTCGGTAAGTGTCGACATGTCGAATACCTATTTACAGTGGGCGCGCGAAAACTTTGATCTAAACAATATTCAACCGATTAAACATCGCCTTATTCGCGATAACTGCCTGACCTGGCTGGACGAATGCCAAGAAACCTTTGATCTGATTATGCTCGACCCACCGAGTTTTTCAAACTCAAAAAAAATGGAAGACGTTTTAGACATTCAGCAAGATCATGTCGATCTAGTGTCGCGTTGCATGGACTTACTTAATCCCGCTGGAACCTTATTCTTCTCGAACAATTTACGAAGTTTTAAGCTAGATTACGATGCGCTCGCGGCGTTTGATATTAAAGATATTACCGCACAAAGCTTGGATCCAGACTTTAAACAAAATGCTAAAATTCACCACTGTTGGGAAGTTCGTCATCCCAGTAAAGGGTGACGCCGTATATTGAGGTTTAGCTTTAGAGTTGAATAGCTAGAATGGTAGAAGATGACACGACAGGTAAATTTCGTAGTATGAGCTCCAGTTCAGATTTGTTTAAGCTACACAGTAAATACCAGCCCGCAGGCGACCAACCCGAGGCCATAAAAAAACTGGCGCAGGGTATTGATTCGGGGTTGGCGTCGCAAACGCTTCTTGGTGTTACCGGTTCGGGTAAAACCTTTACCATTGCCAACGTAATTGCTCATGCGCAGCGACCGACAATGGTAATGGCACACAATAAGACCTTGGCCGCTCAGCTTTACGGTGAATTTAAAGAATTCTTCCCGAACAATGCCGTTGAGTATTTTGTTTCTTATTATGATTATTATCAGCCCGAAGCCTATGTGCCTTCGTCTGACACCTTTATTGATAAAGATGCGTCGGTTAACGAACACATCGAACAAATGCGACTATCGGCGACCAAGGCGTTGATGGAGCGCAAAGATGCAATTGTGGTTGCTACCGTATCCGCCATTTATGGATTGGGTGACCCCGAATCCTATTTGAAAATGATGTTGCACTTGGTGCGCGGCGATCAAGTTGATCAGCGTGATTTGTTACGACGTTTGGCAGAATTACAATACACCCGCAACGACATTGATTTTCAGCGCGGCACCTATCGCGTGCGTGGTGAAGTGCTCGATATTTTTCCTGCCGACTCGGAAACAGACGCAGTACGACTTGAGCTGTTTGATAACGAGATCGAAAACATTTCGATCTTTGACCCGCTTACCGGTGAAATTATTAATCGCGTCCCGCGTGCAACTATCTATCCTAAGTCTCATTACGTTACGCCTCGGCAGCGTATTTTGGATGCCGTAGTCAATATTGAACAAGAATTGGTAGTACGCTTAGAGCAGTTGAAATCACTCGATAAGCTGGTAGAGGCACAGCGGCTTGAACAGCGTACTCGCTACGATTTGGAAATGATGCGCGAGTTGGGCTACTGTACAGGTATTGAAAACTACTCTCGCTATTTATCTGGCCGCGAAAGTGGCCTACCGCCACCGACACTATTTGATTATTTGCCANCAGAAGCACTGTTAGTGATCGACGAGTCGCATGTAACCATTCCGCAAATTGGCGCTATGTACAAGGGTGATCGCTCCCGCAAAGAGACCTTGGTTGAATATGGTTTTCGTTTGCCCTCGGCCTTAGATAACCGCCCGATGCGTTTTGACGAATGGGAAAGTGCAGCGCCGCAAGCCATTTTTGTGTCGGCAACACCGGGTAAATACGAAGCGGAAAAACAAGGGCAGGTTGTAGAGCAAGTGGTTCGGCCAACCGGCTTGTTGGACCCAGAAATTGAAGTGCGTCCGGCCACATCGCAAGTGGATGACTGCTTGTCGGAAATTAATATTCGCGTCGCAAAAAAAGAGCGTGTGTTAATTACTGTGCTAACCAAGCGTATGGCGGAAGATCTCACTGAATATTTGGTGGAGTGCGGCGTGAAAGTGCGCTATATACACTCGGATATCGAAACCGTCGAGCGAGTGGAAATTATTCGCGATTTACGTATTGGTGAATTCGATGTTTTGGTCGGCATTAACCTATTGCGTGAAGGCTTGGATATGCCCGAGGTATCGCTAGTGGCAATTTTTGATGCGGATAAAGAAGGCTTTTTGCGTTCCGATCGTTCGCTTATTCAGACGATTGGCCGTGCCGCGCGAAATGTAACAGGTAAAGCGATTCTCTACGCCGACCGTATCACCGGTTCTATGGAACGTGCGATGGGAGAAACTCAGCGCCGTCGCGCCAAGCAGAAAGCGTATAACCTAGAGCATGGCATTGAACCCAAGGGTATCTATAAAAGCGTTGCCGATATTATGGAGGGCGCTAGAGCACCTGGTTCACGTGTTGGCGGGAAACGTAAAGTCGCAGAAACTAAAGGTAAATACGCGTTAGACATTCCCGATGGTAAAGATGTATGGCATCACATTCAGGATTTGGAAAAGATGATGTTTGAAGCCGCTAAAAGCCTCGAATTTGAAAGGGCAGGTTTGATACGCGACAAAATTCACCAGCTTAAACAGACGGCCATGTAGCCGTTAAAAACATTGTTGTAATTAAATATTGATGAATGTTGAGCCTACTCGTACGGTGTGGATTCGGTTAATGCTTTTCCGCTTCGCTTAAAGTTGTTTTCTGCCTCTCTAAAGAAAGCCCCATAAAATGGGCTAAGATCACACAGGTAAAATAGACCACCCACCCCGAAAATATCACATCACTTAAAAAGTGCCCACCTTGAACAATCCGAACAAATCCGACAATTATACCAGCTCCAATTCCAAGGCTTAGCCAGCGNCGNCGCCCCAACGCCCAGGCTAGCGACATCAAATAAAATGAAATCGCGGCATGGCCACTAACAAATGAGCAGTTCCGCTGACAGGCACCCGAATAGGTAAATACTGGGGCGAAGCTATGTTCTCCAGCAAAGGGTTGTACGTCGCGCGGGCGAGGGCGGCCAACGGAATTTTCTTTTAAACCAACATTAACAATCAATCCTGGCCCTAGGATCAATGCAGCAAGCAAAAACAGCCAAGCTTTTCGAGCAGCTTTTAGTCCTCTGTAACTACACCAAGCGATGCCGCCGATAATGGCAAGTAAGTAGACGATTTGGATTTTAGCGAAGGCATGATAAATAAACTGAACCACGCTGTTTCTATCAAGCGGGAAACCACTGCCATCAAAGAATAACGCTGACGTCCAAAGGTCTAGCTTTGGCAGCAGTAAAAAGAAGGCGACACAGCCGAGGCAGGCTAACAGATCCGCGCGCCAAAGGAACGCCAGCCGTTGTTCATACCAATTTGACTTAAGGGTAGGTTGACCTTGGTTTCTTGTGCTCATGGTAATGCCTTTTCCCATTGTGCTGTAACGCAACGCAAGTTCACGGGTAGCCAATAAAATTTGTGGCGAGGGTAAGATATACGCGCCGAGATTCGGTGCTGTTTATGGCTTGCTCAATAACACCTAAATTTTTTGTAGAACTGAATCCGGCAGAAAACTCTGCCGTAAAGGGTTCTTTTGTTACAAACAAAAACTCTCGAGCTTTTAGCCTAGTCTCTTGGTCGTCGCTTTCTTGGCCGGTGAAGTCACGCAGGTTTAGTTTTAAATCGTAGTAGTCGCGAATATTGTCGGGGTTTGGGCTCCAGCGCGCAAATTGAAAACTGCCCGGCTCGGCAAAGTAACCGAGATACGCGAGCAGGTCGCGACTATCGCTGGTTAGCCGTGCATTCGGGTAGGTCGTTAAATAGGGCTTTAGCTGCTCGCCAAGTTCCGGCCATGCCATTATGCGATAGTAGGGTGTGTTCTTGCGGGTAGGTTCTACATTGGCAATATGTTGTATTACGGGCCAGTGGTAGAACAACGANAGCGCACCGAGTTGAATAATCGCGCCGGTAATTAACCAGCGTTTCAATTTAAAACTTGAGCTAGCGGTTTGCCATATGTCGGGGGCGCACAAGGCTAACAATAATGCTCCGCCTACCATCCATGGGCCTGCCCAATTGGCAAATGCGCGCGATAAAAATGCCTGTACCGATATGGCGGCGAGAATAATCAATGTGGCCCAAATAAACAGGCGAATAAACTCCGCTTGATTTTCGATTGCCGTAACACTTTTTTTGTCGAGTTCCGAGGTTTCTAATAGGCTCGAAGAAGATGGGCTTTTCGACTGGAACCTTGCTATCAACCCGCGAACAAGCAGGTAGCTCCAGACTGGGCCAAAAATAAAGATTTGCGTCAGCCAGAACTCGAATAGCGAGGCGACATTAAAAAGGTCGCCACCGGTTTCGGAGATCTCTTGGGTATGGTGCAGTGCGACCCAATTGTTTTGGTAATTCCAGTAGATATTCAAACCAAAAATCAAACCCGAAACGATTGCAGCGAGCCAAGGGCCTGCAGTGGTTAGAAGCGGGCGGTGACGGCTGGAAAAAACAAGATATAGAAAAATGGCTAGGGGAAGCGCACCCATGGTGTATTTACTTAGCATACCAAATCCGGTAGCTATACCGACTAACAGCCACTGCCACAAGCGCCCGTCAAGTAGGGCGCACACGGTTGCGTAAAGTGTAACCGACCAACAAAAAATCATCGGCGCATCGGTGGTGATAAATACGCTGTTAAAGCCGATCATGGGAATACAGAGAAATACACAGCCACCAAGAAGCGCTTGCCAGCCAGACGCGATACGTTGCAGTGTCATAAATATCGCGNTGGCACTGCCCGCGTATAGCAAGCTCGCCATGACTTTAATGCCGAATACGCCGTTACCAAACAGGCTGGTGCCAACAATTATGCTCCAGGCGACCATCGGTGGCTTCGAGTAGTAGCCAAAGTCTGGATTTAACGACCAGTGGTAGTAATAGGCTTCGTCATAGAAGAGAGAAAGGTGTGGCTGCAGAATGACTAACATTCGATAGACTGTTAGCAACACGACAACCACGGCAAATATAGCCGTGGGCGAGAATTTAGCTGCGCTAGAGGGCGACCCGGTAGTTGAGGATAAAGGTAGCCTAGTCATACCAACCCCACTATTTAGATTCGTTGACAGGATTCTTTAACGTTTCTTCAAGCTGTTTNTGGAAATCTGGGTTGTATTCGCAGCTAAGGGGCTTACGAATTTTATACGATTTCACGTTAGTAGTTTGGAAGAAGATTCGGCTTAAAATTTCAGAAACTACACCGGTAGTTAAAAACTGCAACGAGGCAATCAATAGAATACTGGCGAACATCAACATGGGTCTATCGCCTATATCCTCGCCTAAAAAAACCTTTAGAAAGACTAGGTAAGACATAAGTACGCCGCCGAGCATGCCGACACCAAGGCCAATAGAGCCAAAGAAGTGACCGGGACGGGCGCGGAATTTTAGGAAGAAGAACGCTGTAAGCAAGTCGATAATGACTCGAAAGGTTCGCGAGATTCCGTATTTTGATTCACCGGCAACGCGCGCGCGATGGTGGACGGGTGTTTGGCCGATGCGATGTGGTGGGCAGACGGTCGCCATCCATACCGGAATAAATCGATGCATCTCACCGTAGATGCGAATTTGTTTGAGTACGTCGGCACGATACACTTTTAAACTGCAGCCATAATCGTCCAGTTTTACACCGCTAACGCGTTGAATAATTTTGTTGGCGATGCGCGACGGCAACTTACGCGATACTAGTGCGTCCTGACGGTTTTTTCGCCAGCCTTGGAGTAGGTCCAAGTCACGTGATAATAATTCCATTACAAGGCGAGGAATGTCGGCGGGATCGTTTTGTAAATCGCCGTCCATGGTTGCGATAAGTTCGGTTTTAGCGGCGTCTATTCCGGCTTGCATCGCTGCGGTCTGACCGAAATTACGTTGTAATTCGATATGTTGAAACTGCTCGCCGAATTCATCTACACATTCATTTAAACGTGCGGCGGTTTTATCGCGGCTGCCGTCATTTACGATAATCGCAAACCAATCACCTTGGTAGCCTGTTAGTGCGTCTTTTATCGCGGTAAACAGAGGGCGTACGTTGTCCTCTTCGTTGTACATGGGGACGACGATGGTTAGGCTAGGGAGCTGCATGATAAACGGTTACCTTAATACTGTGATTTTTTTGCGTGAGTAGATCGGTTCTACGCGGGAACGTTTTTTTACATATAAATTAGGGCTGTGTACGCGGGTTCAGCCCGATAAAACCAAAAATACCCACGGCGATATTGATAACAAAAATAAATAAGTGCAGATTAACCGCGACCTTAACGAGATGATTAAGCTCGTAACCCAGAGGAAGTAGCGGTGCTGCGAATGCCAGCTCGAAAGTACCTGCATTGGCAAACCCCGTTAACGGCGAAAGCGCGCTACCGTCGGCAATGATAGTCGCTATCCAAGCGTGGTCAATGGCTATATGCCCCAACGCCGCTGCAACTAGCGCTAGCGCAAGTAGTTTGATCAACCATAGCGCCATGGTTAATGCGTAGAGCGTAAGCCAAGACTGGGGTGTTTGAATAAGTGGTAACAAGAAGCGTAACTTTTCTGATCGGCTACACCCCCATTTTAGTAGATGGATACAAAAGGGCAGCGCGGTGATTAGCGATAGTGGAATGATGATCGCATATTGGCCAAGGCCATAGGTCGATAACCACAGTGAGCCAGTAAAAAACAACAGTAACAGCGCCAGCATGTGCGCGTCGAATAGTCGCAAAAGTACCAATGTCGCCGATGAGTAACGTAGTTCAATACCGAGTTGGTGCTTGCTGAGTGCTGGCAGGGCGATTTCGCCGAGACGCATCGGCAGCAGGAAGCTAACGGTGTTGTGTACCAGGCTAACACTCGAAGTCAGGCGAAAATCCACACAGGTGTGGTAACTGTAGGCTCGATATACTCGCAAAACACGAAGAAAATGGCTGCCGATCACGAGCAGCGCAGCCAAGCCAATGGTGGCTAGCGGCACTTGATTCCAAGCGGACAGTAATTCCAGCCAACCATAATTACTTTGCACCCACCAGATCAACGCCGCCAGCATTAGCAAGGCAAAAGTGGCTTTTAAAATAAGGGTGAGTTTTGGTGGCATTAGGCAACAACGTGATGCGTTTAGGGGTGAGTTAGCAAAACAGCGCGCTTTATACCATAAAGCCGCGAAGCCTGTTAGTTTCTGGCGGGATTTGCAAGCTTGGCAAACTGAGAATAGGTGTTTTGTAGGATTTGTAACCAACTGGGTGGGGCGGCAATGATCTGTACGGTGATATTGTCGCGACCGCCGTTATTTAAAGCGGCTCGAACCAAGTTATTGGTGGCTTGATCGAGGTTGCTACAGCGCTTCAAAATATCGGTCATCTCCTCATCGCCGACGGCGTCAGATAAACCATCACTACAGAGTAGAATCATCTGGTTTGGTTGCCATTGGCTGGTGACAACATCAACCTGGACGTCTTCAGCATCGATAGAGCCTAAACATTGAGTAATGATGTTTTTTTCTGGGTGATTGGCGATTTCGTGGTAGCCGATGGCTCCGGACTCATAAAGCATTTGCACGTAGGAATGGTCGCGCGTGATTTGTTCCAGCGGTATTGCTTTATCAGGCAGCCAAGAATAAGCGCGNCTATCGCCAACCCAGCTAACGTGAAAATTGCGGCCCCGAGAGTGCAGCGCAACCATGGTTGAGCCCATTCCTTGCCCGCCAGCGCCATCAATTACACCCTGTAAGACAGCTTTATGGCAGGCTTGAATCGCATCGCTAAGGCTTGTGCCGGAACGAATTTGAGAGCCCAATGTTTGACAGGCAATGGCGCTGGCGACTTCGCCTGCGGCGTGGCCACCCATACCATCGGCAACGGCCCAAAGCCCTAAAAAGGGCAAACTCAGGTAGTGGTCTTCATTATTGTTACGCCGTAAACCAACATCTGTTGCGGCGCTGTAGCCAGTTAAAGCCATGCTGGTCCTGATTCTTAGTAGGGTTTTAGAGCTTACAAACCATTGAGCCTAAACGAATTTTATATATCTGTCTTGAAAGCCTGAGTAGACAAGGTCAGAATTCCGAGAACGTTCACAGAATCTAAGTTTGTTTCTACTGTTTCTTTCACCGCGCTCCACGACTTGCCGCGCCTCGCTACTAACGTCTCGCCGGTTCTCGCCGCTTCATTTTTTCTGTGAGTATGCTGTAGCCTAGTATCTCACCGCGGCTATAGGTCGTTGAACATTCATTAGCTGCGATTTTTATCGTCACCTGTTCTGTAGGCGAAACGCTATTAACACAGCTAATATTCAAGCGCTGATTGGACTATTATATAGAGTATAGTGCCAGCGATTAATTTCGCGGTGTTACAATTTGTTAACATGCGGCGTGAATGAGCCCGCCCGTGTTTTATGTTCAGCTTTCGCCTCGGCTCGATGATCAAGGTCTAAAGACAGTTAGAATCTATGTTGCAATTAAAATATCTAAACCAAACAAAAAAACCCTTGTGGCTAGTCGAGTCTAACTATTTCGTCGGTACGGATGCCGGCTGTGAACTCTGCCTTCAGGATCATCTATTACACGCAAAGCACGCTCAGCTTAACTTTAAAGGCGACGAGGCGACGATNGAAAACCTTGTTGGCGATAGCGCCATCAGGGTAAACGACATGCCGGTACGGTCGCCGAAACGAATAGTTCATGGCGATATCCTATCGTTTGGTGATGTTCGTGTAATGCTTGTCGACCCGAAGCAACCCATTGTAAACAACACCGCTTTTAATGAAGCGTCAAAACCAGGCTGGAAGTTGCAACCCGTAAACACCATGCTGGTGGCCAAAGACATTGATGTACACGGGCAGATGACTCTAGGTCGCGCGCCAGATTGCAATATTTCCTTACCTTTTTCTCATTTATCGCGTCACCATGCTTCTTTAACCATATCGTCTCGTGGGCTTGAAGTGCGGGATTTGGGCTCGGTTAACGGCACCTTCGTCAACGGCGTAAAGGTCGATAAGGCGGTGCTGAATCTTGGCGATAAACTCAGTTTTGATAACCTAGCTTTTACCATTTCTGGCCCTGAGCGAGATGTGGACAAAACCGTGTTTCGGCCAACCTTAAAAACGGAGTCGGCGATCCCTATCGTAGCGTCACAACCCGATGCGACGCGCTTGGCTCATGTTGGTAGTAAGCCAATAGCCGCAGCGAATGCAGCCAAAAGGCCAATATCGAGGGCAAATGGTGGGATAGCTCGGCAGGCCGTAAAAACGGAGCAGGAGTCAAGTCACTTGGTTGCGCCAGAAAGTAGTTCTAATAAGAGTACATGGCCTGTGGTTTTGGTGTTGGCGGGCGCTGCTGGCGCTGCAATTTGGTTTTATCTGAAGGGCTGATGCCATTCATGCGTCAAGCCGCAGATTCACCGCAATAGCAAATCGCTTTTAGAACAAAATATTATTGAAGTTCCGAGCTGTCAGGCCGAAAGCCTGTCATAGGCAATGCCATAGGCCGCGTTTTTCGGAGTTTTCTGATGATAGATCCCGCGATACATCGCAACCCACACCCAGCTACTCTGGCGCATAGTTCGCAAGCGCCGACCACAACTAATAGCCCCGCAGACGCTTCTGCCACGGGGACACAAAGCTCTGTGAGTCGTAGCCAAACAATCGTTAGTAGTAGTCAAACAACCGTTACTATCGATGGTAATCGGTCGTCTAGTAGCTCTGTTACGGCTATGTACCAGTATTCGGAAACCCGCTATACACCGTCACAGTCCTACCTCGCAAATCCCTCAATCGATCACGCCACTAGGCACGGGGCGGATTACGCTGATCGTCAAAGCGCTACTTATTCACAGCAAGGTTTTTTAACAATAAGTTCATCAACGCATTCCAGCGCCTCGGTAAGTAACGAGGCTGGCGCAGGCAATGCTAGCCTTGACGGAAGTTCTATTGACCGAAGCGCTATGGTGTCGGGTGCGGCGGAGGTTAACCCCGAGAGCAATCGCACAGATGCGGCCAATACAATTCTGGCCTTTATTCAACAGCAGCTCGCTTTCGATCTGGCCGACGGGGCCGACGACGCATCACTACAGTCGCGCTTGCAAGCGGGCCTCGATGGATTTATGCAGGGGTATAGCGAAGCCGCCGATCAGCTAGGTGGACTGACGTCGTTGCCAGCAGAAGTTGCCGCCCAAATTGAAAAGACCTTTAACGATGTGCTTCAGGGCGTAAGCGATATCGCGGCGAAGCTAGGCTTGCAAGATCCAACAACAGATCTCGAGCGCAAGGCCGCCGCTGTGACAGCTCCGGCGGCGCCAGCGAGCAGTACAATAACCACCGCAACACCCGAACTAAGTCTTGCCGAAACCTTTGCCTCCTTGTTAGATCAGTTGAGCGCGAATCCAGAACTGGACACCTTAAAAACCCTGCTGCAGGCGAGTGAAACCTTTTATAGCGAGGGGCTTAGTGCTGTCGAGTCCCAGCCAGGGGTGAGCCTTGACCGCGAGTCGTCCCAGAGCCGTTCGTTTAATTTACAGCTGGTTACTGCAGATGGCGACAAGGTCAATATTCGCTCCTATGGTGATTACGGGGAGCGCACTCAAACGGGCAATGGTATAACCCAGTACAATGAGTCCAGTTTGAATAATTTTAAGTTAACGGTAGAAGGTGATCTCGATACTGANGAATTGAAAGCCATTAACGAATTACTCGGCAAGGTAAATGATGTTGCCGAAACATTTTTTAGTGGCGATGTAACTGCAGCCTTCGATCAGGCGTTGCAGCTTGGTATCGAAAGCGATGAAATTGCCCGCTTTGCTGTCAATTTACAGCAGACTAGCTACACCCGCATTGAGGGACGTATCGACGATAGCTATGGGAAGGTTGCCGCGGCATCTGAGCAGCGGTTATCGATTCGCGATGGCGAACATGGCGACAGACACGGGCCACGTTTTGGTAATAATCCAATGCAAATGTTAATGGGTTTTGTCAAGCAGCTTGAACAGATACGCAGCAACGCTGCCGATAGCGGCTTTGGTGTTGCCAACATTGAACAGCTTAGCAATGCCATTGGCAGCCAGCATTTTTCTGGCCATCCACGCAGCCAGCAGTTTGGCCCTTTTATGGGGAATATGATGGCAGCGTTAGAGCGTCACCACGCTTAAATCGACACTGCGTTATAATCGACACTTTGTGAGCCTTTGGGTTCTTTAATTTCGATGTGATTTCGAATTCATTAATCATCAAAGTGTTGATCCTATGACCAAATTAACCTTGTACTCTACGCTTGGCTGCCATCTTTGTGAGCTAGCCGAGCAGGTGCTCGCGCGCGCGTTAAAGCCCAACAGCTATCAGATTCATACATGCGATATCGCCGATTCTGATTCCTTGATGGCGCTGTATGGTGTGCGTATTCCTGTCGTTATATGTGAAGGCATAGATAACGACCTTGGCTGGCCGTTTGCGGAGGAAGATGTGAGGCAGTGGTTAACACAAAAACGCAGCGGTTAACTCGAAACGGGTGATAATTTAGCCGCTAATGTTCAGTGTTACGAATTAACAACCGCGGTCGCCCAGGCGACACTCTCGAGATAAAACGCATTTAATTGCTCGGCTTCGAGATTACATTGGGTGACGAATTTCCAGTTGATATCAGACCAATTACCTCGCTCATAAGCTTGCACAAGACTTAATACCTGCCCCAACTCACCACTGCGATCCAATAACGCTGCGGCTAGATCTTCCGAAAGTAAAAGCTTGGCTAGAATTTGCTCCATCGATATATCTAAAAATGCATCGAGGTTTGAAAAAAGCCCCGCTGTAAAGCACGCCTCACCAACATGTTTGCCGCCTTTGTGACCACCAATTCTTTCGCACATCTTCGCTCTCGTCATACTAATTACACACAGTTCAGATGGTTTGTCTGAATTGTTTGCCATTAGGAAGAAGTTGCTCCAATTCCGAATATTGGTTATGCCAAGTAGCGTTATTGCTTGGGGTAGCGACTCAATTGCACGCGGTAAGCCAATCGCCGACGAGTTTACTAGCTGGAGGATCTTGTAACTTAAGCTTGGGTCACTGGCAATGGTGGTGATAATAGAATCGTATTCTACGGCGGGGTCATTTATCACCGAGATTAATTTCATTAAGGCCTGCTTTCCCTCTTTAACTTTGACGCCCTCAATAATTTCTGGCTTGCAGAGAAAGTAGCCTTGAAAGTAATCAAAGCCCAGCTCTAAGCAATGCCGCATCATCTCGTGATCTTCTACCTTTTCGGCCAGCAGTTTAATTTTTAACGGCCGTAATTTTTGTGTCATGCGAACAAGTTCGGCTGCGCTTAAACTAAGTACATCAACTTTAATAAAGTCGGCATAGGGTAGGAATGCGAGCGTTTTTTTATTCAACACGTAGTCGTCTAAGGCAATCTGAAAGCCTTTCTTTTTGAGATTGCTTAAACCTGCGAGTACTTCTTCGTCAGGCTCAATATCCTCTAGAACTTCAATAACCAGTTGTTTCGATTTTAAGGGCGGTGGGTTGCATATTAGGTTACGGGTATAGTTCACAAAGGCTTTGTTATCGCCAATGATATTAGGTATCTGATTCTCGCCAAATACCTTAACTAAAACTTCGACAGTGGCCATATCGCCGTCTAAAACTTGAGCGTGGCTTCGGTTAGATTGGCGAAACAACAACTCGTACGCGATCACTTTTTNATTGCGATCGAATATCGGTTGACGTGCGAATAGGGGGGTCATTTCAGCCATTGTCTACTACTTAGCCTTAGGGGTTAAAAAAGTTCAATTTCGTCGTCCCGAGGNGTCTTTATCTCGGTTGATTCAAAGTGATGACGATAAATATCCAGTGCATCCTTAACCTTGCCGCCACGCATAATAAACTCGAACATGATGCGCTCGGCTTCCATGGTGTAGCTGCTTTTGATACCTAGCTGTACTTGCCGCCATGCCGCNGGGTCGTGGATGCTGTTTTCGGTTTGCATTAACTCGGTGACTTTTTCTAAGCTTCGCGCAACATGATCTAGTCGCTGGCATACGCGGTCATAAAACTGAAAGGCTTCGATAGAGGATGAAATGTTGCTGTTCATCTCCGTCGCGGTGGCGGTTAGGTCTTGCTTGAAGGCATCTAATTGCTCGATCTTNGAAAGCTGATTGATTTGGGCGCTAACCGCATTGGTATGATTGGCGAGGAGGGCAAATGAGCCGGTGAGGGTGTCGACGGCTTTATTTGAGTCGGCCATAGTCGCCTCTATTTGGCAGACAGCTAAATAGAGCATGTTTATGGTTTCTTGAATGTGCGACCAATCTGCGTGACCGAGCTCATCGTCGGTAATCGGCGCTTTTGAGTCGTTACTCATGCTCTGTTCCTATTCTAACTGCGCTGGCGTAACGATCGCGTCGAATCGCTCGTTATTAACAGCTAATAGTATTCACACTTAAGCTTAGAATAAGAATCGACACTTAGAGCAATGAATTCACCTCATTTTCGTTAATTAGGGAATTTGGTTTTCCAAGGCGAAGCCCGTAGATCACCGAAAAAGCCAAAACGTTCTGCACATATCCACGCGTTTCACGAAAGGGAATGACCTCGATCCATATATCGGTAGGCAGGTCCGCGCGGTAGGCTTTAAGCCAGCGGTCGACTCGGTGTGGGCCAGCATTGTAGGCGGCAGCCGCGTGAACTCTATTGCCCTGATACTGCTGTAACAGTTGATTCAGATATAGGCTACCCAGCTCCATATTATGAACGGGGTTATAGAGGTCGGTTTGCTTATGTTTGATGCCATTGCGCTGGGCAGTTTCTTTTGCCGTAGTTGGCATTAGCTGCATTAACCCCATAGCGCCAGCGCTAGATTTTGCCTGCTCTGCAAAGGCACTTTCTTGACGTGCGATAGCGTAGATAAATGCTGGCTCAACATTGGTTTGTGACGAAACCTGTTGGATCTGATCTTCATAGGCGAGCGGGAAGCGAATTGACAGGTGATCCCAGAGGTTGCCCGTGATCATGGCGTTAATGCCCTTGTTATACCAACCCCACTGGCGAGCTAATTCGCCCGCAGCGACAAGCTCGTCATTGTCTAGGCCGCGAGTGGTGAATAACCATTCAGCGTGGGCTTCACCAAGGTTATCGGTCAACCAAAGTTCTTTTGCGCGTCGCATCCCAGGCATGCTTCCAATCGCAGCTAAGAGCTCAGGAGAGGCCGTGACCGGAACATTCTGTAATTCATAGCGCCGCCCTAAGTGATCAGCAGCAAGAAAACCGTAAAAGCTGCGAGACTCCGACAGCGACTGGTAGATCAAGCTGGCGGCCGCGGCATCTTTACTGTCGCTGGCGGTTTCGCCTAGGGCTCTGGCTTGCCAGTAGCGCCAGCGGTCCGAATTGCGAAGCTCAGGGCTTAACAGCGCTAACCACTGTTTTACCCGCGGCCAGTCTTCGGCGCGCAACGCGTCTCGAATAAGCGACTCTACGACCTTTGGCTGCTGTAGATCGCGTGAGCCAAGTACCAGCGCTTCGGCTTGTTGTGTGTTTCGTTTGCGTAGTAACTGGGTCGCTATTGCTAATTTAGCGTCGGTACTGAGCCCCTCAGGGAAGAGCTGCTGCGCTTCGTAGCCCTCCCATAGTTTGAGGGCCGCTTTAGGGTTCTGGCGTGCATAGGCCTTGATTCCCGCGACGATAACTTCTTGCATGAGTGGCGAGTGCTCGCTAAAGCGTTCTCGCTTGCGAATTGTGCTGGGGTAGGCGACGACTTTGCTGTAGAGGTCTGCATAGCTGCGGTGATGCTCGTCCATCATTCGGCTAACGTAATTTGCCAAGCTGCGATTTCCAGCGTCTAGAGCGTTATTGAACCTTTGCCAGACCAGCTCTTGACTAAGGCCACCACTGCGGCGCCAGCGGTTAAATAGAGGGTCGCAGGTTTTAGGGTGAGATTTGCCACCAACCCAAAGATCGCCAACTTCAGTTAGGGCGCTGCTATCACGCTCGAATAAGCGGGCCTGTAACCAAAGGCAGCGCATCTCTGTGGTACTGGCATCCGGCTGATAATAGTTTAGAAATTCCGCCCAGCGTTTATTTACGGCTAAGTGGTAGAGCCACTGTTCACGTAGGCGTGTGCTCAAAAATGAGCTCTGCTCACGGTTTAAAAAATCATCAATTTCATTTTGGTCGGCGCTACTGAGCTTACTTTTGAGGCGACCATATTCAAGGTAGAGAGCCAGAGGGTAATCGCCAAGCTGTTGCTGATGTAGCCTAAAACCCGACCAATCGCCGCTATTCAATGCCGATTTCGCCATTTCGTAGTGAATGCGCTGCTGTGCTAGTTCGTTGGCGCTAGCTGGAGCGAACAAAAAAAACAAAGCGATCGTTGCTGCAGGGGCACAATTGCGAGCGAATAGGGCGTAGAATGCGCGGCTTAAATCTTGGTACATCTTTAGTGATATCTCTGGTTGCTTGGGGTTATAAGCAGGTGTTACTGCAACTTGGTCGTCAACTTTAGCTTCTGGGTTAGCTCGTAAGTCTTCGGGTTCTCGTCAAGGAGCAACGCGGTAGTGCGATTGATAGCGAATGATTTTGGCTAAAAAACATACACATCGAAGCGACCACTAACTGATAGTTTCGTCTATAAAACGGATAAGCGCTACTTCCAGATTGGAATAAATATTTCATCATTATCAATTTTCCGTTTTGAACAGGGTTAACCGCTCCAGCAAACACCTTTTGTTGTGGCGCACTGCCCAACATACACTTTTTATTCGATCGAATTAATACTTATGCCTTTAATAAAATTAGAAAACTTACATTTGCATTACGGTGAGCAGATCATTTTTGACGACCTTTCGCTACAGCTAGACAAGGGGGACCGGGTTGGAATCATCGGCCGTAACGGCGCGGGTAAATCTACCTTGTTAAAATCCCTACAGGGCGACGTCGACCCCGATAGCGGCAATCGATGGGTTGACCCAGGTATACGGGTTGCGGGCTTAGCGCAGGACCTTCCGGAAAAGAGTGACATTACGGTTTACGACTTTGTCGCTGAAGGTCTGCCGGGTTTGGGTGAAGATCTCGCCCGCTATGAAAAGCTCATCCACAACTTTTCAGAGGCAACTATGGACGAGCTGGGGCGTGTACAGCAGCGTATTGAAGCCGCTGACGGTTGGCGTTTTCATACCCGTATTACGCAAACACTGACCCGCTTAGGTCTGGACGGCGAAGCAATATTATCGAGCCTTTCCGGTGGTTGGCGTCGACGCGTGGCCTTGGCTCAAGCGTTGGTGTGTGAACCCGACATACTGTTGCTCGATGAGCCTACCAACCACCTCGATATCGCGGCCATCCAATGGCTGGAGTTGCAGTTGCAGCAGTTCACAGGCGCGATTGTCGTGATTACCCACGACCGCGCATTTTTACGCGCAGTTGCGAATAAAATCGGCGAGCTTGATCGAGGTATTTTTCGCTTGTGGGATGGTGACTACGACGGCTTCTTAGTCTTTAAGCAGCAGCAATTAGATGCCGAAGAGCGTCAAAATGCGTTGTTTGACAAGAAACTTGCTCAAGAGGAAGTGTGGATTCGACAGGGTATCAAGGCCCGTCGTACACGCAACGAAGGCCGGGTACGTTCATTAGAGAAAATGCGGAATGAGCGCTCGCAGCGTCGCGATCGGTTGCAAACAGCAACGATCGAGCAGGGATCTGGGGTGTTGTCGGGCAAGCTGGTGGCGGAACTTCAGAACGTATCCTTCGCCTGGACAGAAACGCCAATGGTAAAGGGCTTTAGCTCCACTATTGTGCGCGGTGACAAGATTGGTCTGGTTGGCCCGAACGGTATAGGCAAGAGCACACTACTTAAGTTGATACTTGGAGAACTCGAGCCCACTAGCGGCACGGTTCGGCGCGGCACTAAACTAAGTGTCGGTTATTTTGACCAAATGCGTGACCAGTTAGATTTGAACAAGAGCGCGCTGGACAATATCAGTGACGGCCGCGATAGCATCGAGATCAACGGCCGCAGCCGTCATATTATCTCCTACCTTGGCGACTTTTTGTTTACCGGTGAGCGTGCCCGAACGCCGATTCGGGCCTTGTCCGGTGGTGAGCGCAATCGTGTATTGCTGGCGAAGCTATTTAGCAAACCTGCCAATCTCTTGGTAATGGATGAGCCGACCAACGATCTAGATGCCGAGACACTTGAGTTGCTCGAATCGATATTGGTCGAGTTTGATGGCACTTTACTATTGGTAAGTCACGATCGTGAATTTCTCGATAATGTCGTAACTAGTACTATTGCCTTTGAGGGAATGGGTCGTGTAAAGGAATATATTGGCGGTTACAGCGACTGGCTAAGTCAGGGCGGACGCTGGCCTGAGGCTGGGCAGCAAAGCAAAGGTAGCGCGGGGTTAGCTGAGCTGTCGGTTGCGGACGAATCCGCCGACAGCAAGGCTAATGCGTCAGCGACTACTGCTACAGCGCCGGCAAAAGCGATAAAAAAGCTCAGCTACAAACTGCAGCGAGAGCTGGACGGCTTGCCCGCTGTGCTCGAAAAGCTGGAGCAAAAAGTAGAGCAGATTCAAGCGCTGATGGCAGCTGAAGACTTTTATCAGCGTGACCAGAAAGATGTAAATGACGTTATTCAACAATTGGCCGACGCCGAAGCCGCTTTAAATGAAAAGTTTGAACGCTGGGAAGAGCTAGAAGCTCAGCAAAACGGCTAGTGCGCAAGGCTGAGTTTGGGCGCTAAACTCGAACGGCTAAAACGTCGCAACTGGCACCGGATACTACACCTTTGGTAACCGAACCAAACAGCATTGCAAATCCATGTCGGCCGTGACTGCCAACCACCAAAAGGTCGGCGGCACGGCTTTCTGCAAGGTGGTGCAGTTCACTCGCGGTATCACCGATACTTACGACTATGTCCGCATCCACGTCCAGCTCTTCAACTAGTGCGGTTAAACGCTTTTTCGCCTGATGTTCAATCATGCCTTGAGCCTCGCTTAGGTCAATAGGGACATCGCCGCCATAGGCGAAGGCTAGTGGCTCGGTGATGTGTGCAACTGTTAGTTTCGCGCCTGACCCTGCAGCTATACGCGCCGCTTTGGTCAGTACTTTTGCTGAGTCTTTTGATAAGTCGAGGCCAACGAGTAGATGTTGATACAGTTCCATATTTCCTCCGTGTGCTCGGTATAATCGCTAGTTACGTGATTTTACTTCGTATAACTCATGGACTGATTCTAACCTAGATGGTTTCCTCGTGAGCTGGATTAAGATCAAGCCAACGGCAAATCGCCTCTCACTATTTTTGGCTACGGTATTTTATTTTGTTTAGCTGGTGTTGCTGCGATTAGTGCCAGTATTAATAACCCCAATGGATTAGGTCGTTTATATGTGGATGTTTATCGGCGTTATGGTGTTAGTGGTAATGATGGTGGTCGGGCCTGTGATGATGATCAGGCCAACCCCACGTCAGCGTCGGCTCACCCAGCTGCGCGGTACTGCGCTGCCAGCAGGGATGTCAGTTCGAATGGCACGTCTTAAGGAGGGGGTCGGTAGTCATGATAGCTATTCGATTGCAGTGTATAGCTTGCCCGTGCCCGAGGAATTGAAGAAAACGATTAAGGATACGCCTCGCTTCAATTGGCGACTGCTGCGTCGTAACATGAGTCATGAATTACATCTCGCTCATTATTGGGATTGGGAAGATCGCGCAAAAGCACCACTAGAGATCAGTAATAGTCTGTTAGATTGGCTAACTACACTGCCAAAGAGCGTCCGTGCAGTTGAGATGACAGGCTACGGTCCAAGCCTGTACTGGACCGAGCAAGCCTTAGCTGTCGAGCTTACAGAAGGTTCTCTTGATCGTGATGGAAATGCATCAATTGCGAGTGAGATCAAATACTTACATAATAAACTTACAGAGCTGTTGAATATCGTGGTAGCGACCCATCGCAAGGTAGAATCAATATAGTGGGGGGTGTTAGGTGTTGAGTCCGTCTTCTAGAGGGGCTCGCTAGCAGGTGCGGTTGTGTCGCTCGCGGCTGGTTTGCTAGACGGACTTGGATTGAACTGGTTTTCCGGCATAAATTGGGGAGATAAAACCTTAATTCGCCCATTCATAAGGTCAGTTAGCTCCTTAATTAGGTTGTGGCGTCGATCTTCGCCAATACTGGTTTGCACCGCGATTTGTTGTGCTTTTTTGTAGAACGCGAAGGCTTTAAGAACATCGCCGCGACTTACGGATTTGTGGCCCTGAGCGACCTGACTGACCACCGCAACCATCATATTTGCCCAAGATAGGTCGCGGATGTAGGTTTCTAGCTCCGACACTTCAATTTTGCCTTTTGCCTGCCGATGACGCAGTATCCGCCCAGCTTCATTGAGCAGGTAACGTGCGCGCGCAACTCTTGCATCGCTTTCACGCAGCCGGTAAACATCCCGTTTTCGGTTTGGNGCGCGCAAGCTTTCGGCACGATCTTCACTTGCTTCCAGGGTGACGCGTATCGCTTGGCTATTAGGGTCGAGTTTGACCATCGAACGAATTACATCCACGACCTCATCGTTCAATATTCTCGCAATCGTCGGCGATTCTACGAGTGTATCTACGGTTAAAACGANCTCCTCCATTTCAGATAGTTTGCGCTTCATTTGCTCTAGTTTTCGCGCCACGATTCTAGCGCGGGATTGACGTTCGTTGGCCGCGCTTACGACGATCAGCGATACAAAAGCGATAATCACGAAAAGCCATAGTAAGTTGGTCATAGGGCATGTTTTCTAAAATTGGTTTAATTTATTTTAGTCCTAAATTGGCGTAAATGGTGGATAAACACTAGCCTATAGAGAAACTATACAAAGTCATTTACTTTATATAATAATCAATAAATACAGCTACTTAACGTTACATTGTGATGCTAANTATAGAATAGGTTGAGGTGATTTCTAGTTCAAGGTTGTTTAAAGTGCCGATCTAGCTGCCCTTGACCTAATAACTCTTAGGTCTTATATATGCGCACCTTGCCGGAAAGTTGCCTAAGCGTGGCCTTTCGCCGTAACTTAAATCCACTACCTATAAAAGAAGAAGGTTCCTATGGGGAAATCATTGGTAATTGTGGAGTCACCTGCCAAGGCTAAAACGATAAATAAGTACTTAGGCAGTCAGTTTGTGGTTAAGTCCAGTGTAGGTCACATCCGTGATTTGCCCACCAGTGGCTCAGGTACATCTCCTGTCGATGCCAAAGCGCGTGCTAAGCAAGCAGCGCTGACCCGCAAAATGTCGCCAGAGGAAAAGGCAACCTACAAAAAGAATAAGTCGCGCGAGCAACTTGTTAAGCGCATGGGGATAGACCCAGATAACAACTGGAGTGCTCGTTACGAGATTTTGCCCGGCAAGGAAAAAGTTGTCGCTGAATTGCAAAAGCTTGCCGCGGATGCCGACCAAATCTTTCTCGCGACGGATCTCGATCGTGAAGGGGAGGCTATTGCATGGCACCTGCGCGAAGCTATTGGTGGTGATGACGATCGCTATCATCGCGTCGTCTTTAACGAAATTACAAAAACAGCAATCCAAGAAGCGTTTAAAGAGCCTGGTCGTCTCGATATCGATCGTGTACACGCACAGCAGGCGCGGCGGTTTCTAGACCGCGTGGTTGGCTACATGGTGTCGCCGTTGCTGTGGGAAAAAATCGCCCGCGGCTTGTCTGCCGGACGAGTGCAGTCTGTGGCGGTACGCTTAATCAGTGAACGTGAAAATGAAATTCGTGCATTTTTGCCGGAAGAGTATTGGGACGTTAAAGCCGATCTCGATACCGGTGGTGGCGAGCGCGCTCGCTACGAGGTGCGTCGTTACAAAGGCGAAGCCTTCAAGCCCGTTAACGAGCTGCAGGCCTTCACCGCAAAATCGGCCCTTGAGGCTGGAAGTTTCACCGTTGGCAAACGTGAAGATAAGCCAACTAAATCTAAGCCCAGCGCTCCGCTGATTACATCTACGCTGCAGCAGGCCGTCGTCAACGAGGCTAGGTTTTGGACGTAAAGAAAACTATGGTGTTAGCACAGCGCTTATACGAAGCGGGCTACATCACTTACATGCGTACNGACTCCACCAACCTAAGTGCTGAAGCGGTAAATGCTTGTCGTGATTACATTAAGGACGAGTTTGGCGATCGCTATTTAGCCGAAGGAGCCGAATCGATACTCAAGTAAAGAAGGCGCACAAGAGGCTCACGAAGCCATTCGGCCTTCCGAGGTAACTAGGTTGCCAACACAGCTTGCGGGCATGGAGCGCGACGCTGAGCGCCTCTACACCTTGATATGGAAGCAGTTTGTCGCCTGTCAGATGACGCCAGCAGAATTTACGGCCAGTAGCATCCGCGTTGATGCCGGTGATTACGAGCTTCGCGCGCGCGGTCGTGTTATTCGGTTTGACGGTTTTATGCGTGTATTACCGCCACCACCGAAGAAAGATGAAGACGGTTTACTTCCTGATGTAAAAGTAGGTGAAGTNTTAAAACTTCATGAAGTAGCTGCGCTGCAGCACTTTACCAANCCACCGGCTCGTTACACCGAAGCTAGCTTGGTAAAAGAACTCGAAAAACGCGGTATTGGTCGCCCCTCTACCTACGCAGCGATTATTTCGACCATACAAGATCGCGGTTACGTACATGTCGAAAACCGTCGGTTCTACTCCAATAAAATGGGTGACATTGTTACCGAGCGCCTAGTCGAAAGTTTTAGCGAGCTAATGGACTACGGTTTTACCGCGAGTATGGAGGAGGCGCTGGATACAGTCGCTACTGGCGAGAAGGATTGGTTGGCTCTGTTGAATGAGTTTTACGGTGACTTCACTAAAAAACTGGAGACAGCTCAAAGCCCAGAGGGTGGAATGCGTCGCAATGAGGCGGTTGAAACTAATATCGATTGCCAAAACTGCGGCCGCCACATGCAGATTCGCACAGGCAGTACCGGTGTATTTCTGGGGTGTTCGGGTTACGGATTACCGCCGAAGGAGCGCTGTAAGCACACCATGAACCTTGTCTCTGGTGATGAAGTTGTCAACGTAGATGACGACGAAGAGGCAGAATCTAAACAATTGCGCAGCAAGCGTCGTTGTACAGTTTGTAACACGGCGATGGATAGCTACCTCCTAGACGAGTCTCGCAAACTACATATTTGTGGCAACAACCCAGACTGTGAAGGTTATCAGGTAGAGCAGGGCGTATTTAAAATTAAGGGCTACGACGGTCCCGTCATTGAGTGCGATAAATGTAGTGCTGAAATGCAGTTAAAGACTGGGCGGTTCGGCAAATACTTTGGTTGTACCAGTGAGGATTGTAAAAATACACGTAAGTTGTTGCGCAGTGGCGAAGCNGCTCCACCGAAGATGGACCCTATCGATATGCCAGAGCTCATCTGCGATAAAGTGGATGATCACTATGTCTTGCGCGACGGCGCTAGCGGTTTGTTTTTAGCGGCGAGTCAGTTCCCCAAGAACCGTGAAACACGTGCTCCGAAGGTTAAAGAGCTGTTACCACATAAAGCTGTCTTGGATCCCAAGTACGAATTTTTGCTATCTGCACCGGTAGAGGATGACGATGGCAACGAAAGTCTTATTCGCTTTAGTCGAAAAACAAAAGAGCAGTACGTGCAAACGGAAGTGGAAGGCAAGGCGACCGGCTGGAAGGCTTACTATGAAGGTGGCAGCTGGAAAATTACCGCGAAAACTGTAGCGCCAGCCAAAGCTAAAAAGCCTGCGGCGAAAAAAGCGAGCACAAAAAAAGCTGCACCTAAAAAAGCTACCGTGAAAAAAGCTGCTACCAAAACGACAGTGAAATAAAACCCTAGATGAAACCAAACTACGCGCGTGAAGTTGATCGCCAGCTCTTGTTTAGCCAAACTCAGATCGCTTTGGCTAAGCAGGAGCTGCGGCCTCAGTTTAAGCTGGGGCTTTGTCAGGCGGCTATTTTGCAAATGGAGCGCGCGATGTGTTTTTATTTGGCCGAGATTACCGGCGGGCCGAGTGCTGAGGCCAGCCTTGAGTCTGCACTCAATAGTTTACTAGGCCAGAGTGATTATTCAGCCGCAGCGCAATTCGACTTTCGTGTTAAAGAAATCCTTGGTTTTTGTAAGCGTGGGAGCGAAAGTGCTGATCCTGCGATATTGAGGGATACTTGGCTTGTTAGTTTGCGCGATGCAGCACGGACTTGCATCGTGCCAATACCCACGGCCGATAAGTCGTCCGAACAGGTAGACCCGGCTCCACCGGCTCAAGACTTACCTGTCGGGATTATTGCTAGTAGCTCTTCATTCAGCGGTATTACAGCTAGCCGCAATACCGCTAGTCCTACTATGCCTATTGTGGCGGCGCCAACACACTGGTCTAACCTAACCTGTGAGCAGTTGGTTGCTATTTATACGCAATTGCAAACAGTAATTCGTCGTCAACGCGAACACGCCTATGAGCATTGAGCGTCTTGTGCGTTTACTGCCTCTTGCTGGAAGCCTAACTCGCTAGGTGGTAGAATCTCCACCTCTTTAATCAATGGAATGGCTAAAAATCTTCGGAAGTTGTTGTGACGCCCCTGGCGCTAGGTTTCGGGGATATCGCCGTTTCGTGAGTTGTATCGGCCGCATTCGTCGGTAACAAACATGATTAAAGTATGCTGTTCTGTTAGACGCTTAGAGCAATAATATTTATAGCTCTAACGCTTGTAGATTAAATTAATATCAAGTTAAGACCGAACCAATCACTGTAGGCTATGCGGTTTGTTGGCGGCAAGAAGGTGGTGGCGAATGTCAACTTTGTATGAAATTATAGAACTCCCGAATGGCGAAATAGCCTTGCAGAAGGCCGATGAGAATGGTGAGCCATTGGTGTCTATTCGGTTTTCTGAAGAATCTTTGTATTTTTTAAATGATGCAAAGTTTGACGTTGCAAAAGCGATGATCGAGGCCGGACTAGAAGCCGCTGGAGACATTGGTGCAGATGAGGCCGAGCAGGTTGCACCTGAAGATCAGGAATATCTGCATTAAATTGCCCTTCGCTTTATGCGCTTAGCCTACATGACTTTTCCTATCGCACTCGGAGGAGTAATCCTTGGGTGTCACCTTGGCAGGCAGCGTCTTCCAGTTTGGCGCAGTCTGTACTGCTAATCTCTCTAAGAGATCCAACGACCATTGCGCTATTGCCATTTTGTAAGGCGTCCCATAATACCCAAAGTGTTTCAATATCGCTTTTTGTGTGGATCAATCGTACCTTTCGTAAATCGAACCCGTACTGTTGCAATAGTGATTTNCTGACATTTTCTGGGGCCACCCAAGTGAACCAGCGATCTTCGCAATTACGGCTTTGGTGGGCGAGCATAGGTAAAACGAGCTCGTAGCCAACCTGGGCTGAATTGTGAGACAGCACGATCTCAGTAACGCCGGCATTCTGGTTTGAGGCTGGATCACGGGTGATATCAGCCCTTGAGGTGTTGTTCAGAGATGCTTCACAAATCGGTATTTTAATTTGTTCCATTAGATGTTTCCTCGTCTAATGACCCCAACACTAAGCCCTTCAATTGCGAAGTTCTTATCTCGGAGGTCGACTTCTATGACGCTGAAGTCAGGGTTTTCTGGCCAGAGTTCGATTAAGGAGCGATTGCGTTCACGCTTGAAGCGCTTAACGGTAACTTCGTCCTCTATGCGTGCGACAACAATGTCGCCGTTACGTACTTGTTGAGTACTATGAACCGCAATTAAGTCACCATCTAATATTCCAGCGTCACGCATACTCATACCGCTTACTGTGAGCAAAAAGTCGGCGCGAGGAGAAAAGAACGCCGGTGGGATTTCACAGTATTCTTCGATATGTTGCTCCGCAAGGATAGGCGAGCCAGCCGCTACTCTACCTACAAGCGGTATGCCGCTTTGAGNTTCAGGCAATCGAATGCCACGCGATGCTCCAGCTACCATCTCAATAGCACCCTTTCGAGCGAGTGCTTTAAGGTGCTCTTCAGCGGCGTTTGCCGACTTGAAACCTAGTATCTCGGCAATTTCCGCACGTGTAGGCGGGTAACCGGTATCGTCGATATGATCTTTGATCAGATCGAGTATTTGTTGCTGCCGCGCGGTAAGCTTAATCACGATGACCCCCAAATGAGTCTGTTTAAATATACAGTGTATGTGATTATATACAGTACATTGGTGCGTGCAAGTCTTTTCTTAACCTCCCCGCACGAATGTGATGCGATGGATGGGTAGCCGCATTAGCATCGTTAAGGCTTGTTAAGGACCGGGCGTCGGGTTAGGGCTTAGGAGATCTAGCGGTTGCGGTTGGAGCGTTTGCGAGTAGGTTGGCGCTTCGCGATAGGGTCATGCTGCCAAGTGTCTAGGCATTTCTCTCTTTAAAACTACGTTGCTGGACGCCATAAGGGCTTGTCAGGCAGAATGCCGACATCCTTATCGGTAGCACGGGGAGGAGGTTAGTTCATTTAGATTCACTGTGTTGAGTTTCCATCACCATCAACAAACGAGGCTGGCTCTACGCTTTAGGTGAAGTCGGCTCGGATGAATTAGATGTAATCGTCAAATCCAGTAAAACTATCGGCTTCAATCATTTCTAACGGGCTGTTAAAGCCATTGTTGATGTATGCTGGGTCGCTCTCCCAGTTATCTTCGTAAGAGCTGCTGTAGCCAGCGTTTGCATCGTCGGTTGCCGCCACCGGTATGATGGACATCAACCCCCAGGACTCAAGCTCAAACTCGTCGATGTCGCCATTGTTGTATTGGATTTCAATCGCTCCATTGGCTTCATCTACGGCAACAACTTCGAAGGTTTGTTGAGTCGTTGTGTCTTTATAGCAGCTACCAACTGTAGGAAATATACTAGCCATATCTGGCCTCCAGTCTTCAACCAAAGTGAGACTTTAAGCTACCACTAAGGCTGGAATGCGTATACCGCTTTTGGCGGATTACCACAGCTGGAGGCGGGAGTCATGGCTTTTTTGCTGTATGGTTTATGTTGCTGATTTTATTAGCTAAAATCTTTATCTCTCGGTTTGTCGATGACGCCTTTAAAAATTACGGGTATAGAGTCACCGGTTAAAATATTAAAAAAATCTAACGGCACCTGAGGTTAAACTAAGGTATTGCGTTGTTTGTTCCTGTTGTCGGTCACTCGAGGATAATAATGTAGAGCTCCACGCAATAATTCGAGATGTAAATGTGCGCAGAATAGAATCCCCGTAACCTCACTTACTTATAGTCGTCGAGGTTACTTATGTTTAATGATATTCAAAAATTTGTAAATAATAGCCGGATATATCAAACGCCTATTTTAAATCCAATAGTTCGGTTGAAGGCAAAAAATTAGATTAAAAGAGGAACAATACGTGGTGCAGCAGGATAGTTATCTTGGCCCAGTAGTGATCGACGTCGCGTCGACCGTGCTCGACCAGAGCGACCGTAATATTTTGTCCAACCCGTGGGTGGGTGGCGTTATTTTATTTAGTCGAAATTTTAGCGACCAAAATCAATTACTTGAACTTACCAAGCAGATCCGTTCGATCAATAAAGACTTAGTTATTGCTGTCGACCACGAAGGCGGGCGAGTACAACGTTTTAAGCACCAGTTTACACGGTTGCCGGCGATGCAGCTTATTGCGCAGCTAAGTACGAATACGCACTTTTTTGCAGACGAAATACAGGCCAAGCGCGAATCGGTCCAACTTGCGCGAGATATTGGCTGGCTTATGGCAAGNGAGCTGTTGGCATTTGATATTGATATAAGCTTCGCGCCGGTGCTCGATTTGGATACTGATTTTAGCGATATCATCGGCGACCGAGCCTTCTCTGACAATCCCGTGATCGTGACTGATTACGCGCAAGCCTTTATAGAAGGTATGGGGGAGGCGGGGATGGCGAGCACTGGAAAACATTTCCCCGGGCACGGCGGGATTAAAGCGGATAGCCATTTAGAGCTACCCATAGACCGGCGTAGTTTAGCGGAGCTAGAGGCGAAGGATATTATTCCGTTTCGCAACTTGGCGAGTATTTTAGATGGGATTATGCCGGCCCATATTTTATTTCCTGACGTTGATCCTGCGCCGGTAGGCTTTTCTAAGTGGTGGCTGTGCGACTACTTAAAACAACAGATTGGCTTTAATGGTGTGATATTCAGTGATGATTTGTCGATGGAGGGGGCTGCTGGTGTTGGCGGTTATGGTGAACGTGCTCTACTGGCATTAGAAGCCGGCTGCGACTCAGTTTTAGTTTGCAATAATCGCGATGGAGCGAACGAGGTAATTACGGTATTAGAGCGCCGCTTTGACACCGTGCCGCGTTCGAATTTAGAGCGAATGCGTGGCACAAGTCATTTCGATTGGATTAGCTTACAGCAGCATTCGCGCTGGCTTGAAACCCGCGAAAAAATATCGGCTTGGCTAACCTAAGCATTACCTATTTTAGATTTAACAGGAGAGTTCATGTCAACCGCTGCAGAGTTTTTTGCGCTAATCAACGTCGCACTTACGGATATTTTGGGTAAAGAGAATCTTTGGGTTCTTAAAATTTTTATTTGCGTGCTTACCAGTTTATTCGCCGGTATCGTTTTTAAGCGTTTTTTGAAAAAACTATACGTAAAATCGAAATCAACCAAAAGCCTATGGGATGACGCATTGGTTGGCTCGCTCCAGCGACCCGGCACCTGGTTTATTTGGGGGCTGGGTATTGTCTTTGCGGCGGAGATTGCGCAG
>Ga0065722_104337_pt1 | contig 29325 bp, 19 predicted proteins | sample BansetMetagenome_FD_59109 | JGI IMG/M metagenome (GOLD analysis project Ga0065722, IMG submission 59109) | Bankia setacea gill microbial communities from Puget Sound, Washington, USA - Caecum Enriched | ecosystem: Host-associated > Mollusca > Digestive system > Ceca | place: United States... | reverse complement strand
ACATAGTCTCGGCGCGTGAATCAACCAAAAATCATCTTTATTTCCCCGTTTTTGTCGTGGGAACGGGATGTTATTGCCTAAAAAAATCAAACCCGATTCACGCATCTCCTAACGGCCGGCCTTGAGTGCATGACGGTTATTGCGGTAACCCACAGTAACAAACAATTTGCCCTTTTTTCGAGGCTAGCCGCTAGTCGAATACCCAAAGAGAGAGTAATCAATAATGAATGTAATGTTGCGTAGTTTAAGTAATAAAGCCAGCGCAGGTTTAGCCTCTTCGCTTGTCGTTTTAATGAGCACCTTAGCCTCTCATTCTGCGATAGGGCAGGCTGACGACGCCGCGGTCGAAGAAGTTATCGTGAGCGGAACACGCTCTAACCTACAGAATGCTCAGGATATAAAACGTGAAGCCGATACATTTGTCGACGCTATTTCAGCGGAAGATATCGGTTCTCTGCCAGACCGTAGCGTACTTGAAGCCATTCAGCGTATTCCCGGTGTTTCCGTTGAACGGTTTTCCGGCCCTGACGATCCCGATCACTTTAGTGTTGAAGGTTCCGGCGCCATCATTCGTGGTATGACCCAAACACGTTCAGAATTTAATGGTCGCGATAGTTTCACCGCAAATTCTGGTCGAGGCCTTAATTTCCAAGATGTGCCCCCAGAATTGATGGGCAAAGTGGAAGTCTTTAAAAACCAAACCGCCGATATGATTGAAGGCGGCATTGGCGGCACTATTAGCCTGCACACCCGCAAACCCTTCGATGCAAAAGGTCGCCAACTCGCCTTTACCGCTGATTACTCCTACGGCGACATTGCACAAGAAGGTACGCCGACCATTTCCGGTTTGTATAGCGACCGCTGGTCCACTTCTGCGGGTGACTTTGGCTTCTTAATTAACATTGCAGACTCTTCATTGATTGGCGAATCTCATGGTATTCAAAGTGATGCCTATGTTCAGTATTGGGCCGCAAATTTACCCGGTGCAGAACGTTTTGTCGGGCTAGAGGGTAACGAAACTGTTTGGTTGCCTAATGCTGCAAACGCCTTGATGAAGACTGATGATCGCAAGCGAAAAGGTTTAGCGACCTCGGCTCAGTGGGCAAGCCCTGACGAATCTATTACAGCAACGGTAGAATACATTCGTTCCGATGCGATCTTATCGTGGCACGAACAGGCTATTAAATATCAAGGTGGCTACCAAGATATCGATCGCCGTGAATCTACCGCGTTGGATACTGGCAACCCAGAAACAGATCTATTGTCGTTCAGCGATAACGGATTATTTGAAGCCGGCACACTTGTTTGGGGCGGCCCAACCCACAACGGCTGGCGTGTATCAGGCAACAACTTAGATCACGTATCTCGTACGTGGGGCCCTAATGTTCGCAGCCAGTTCGGTCACAAAACTCAGCTCGATAGCCGCGTTCAAGAAACCGAAACTCTCGTAGAAGATTTTTCTGCGAACCTCGTGTGGCAAGCAACGAGTAATTTAGAACTAGAAGCAGATCTTCAATACATTCAAGCCGAAACGAATGTTGACGATCTAGTGGTTCACACCGGTACATTTGCCTCTCAGCAATATGACACCACTGGCGATACTCCTACCCTAACGTTAATCGAACCATGGCACGGTTACCGCGATGCGAACCCAGAATTATTCGCCACGCACCCCGACGCAGAAACCTACCCAGATGGATACCCAGGTTTCACTAACGATCCTGCCGGCGATAGTAATTATTTCCAAGACACCAACTCTTATTTTTGGCGTTCGGCGATGGACCACTACGAGCGCTCTGAAGGTGAATCGGGCGCTATGCGTTTAGATGCTACCTATCACTTTGAAGACAGTAACGTCTTAAAATCGATAAAAACCGGTGTTCGTTACGCAAAGCGCGAACAAACCGTACGAGTAACCAGTTGGCAGTGGGGCTCCATTGGACCCGAGTGGAGTGGTCGTGCCGGATGGCTCGAAGAGCACCCTAACCAATCGAGCGACTGGGAATATGCTGACTGGTCGGATTTCCACGGTGGTGATGTACTGACAATTCCTGGCGATAAAACCATTCACGCCTCAAAAGATTTTGTACTGTCATTGATGGGCGCCAACCCCGCACGCGAACTAGACGTAACGCCAGGTGGAAACTGGGAGCCTTACCCTCAGCGTGATGGCGTAGATGACCAATACGGAATCTTCTCGCCAGGTGAAATCTTTGATACTACTGAAACGAACCAATCCTTCTACGCCCGCTTGGATTTTGGTGGCGACGAAGATTTACGTTATAGCGGTAACATTGGTATTCGCTACGTGAAATTAGATCGCGATGCCGTGGGGTCTGTTAGCTATCCAGATTTAAACCCTGACTTTGCCGTTCCCGACGATATCACCTTACCCCTCACCGCCGAGCAAGTGCTGTCTTATTACAACAACCCAACGGCTGATGAAATGCAGGTAATTTTGGATACAGAAGGGAATGAGTGGATCGGACACGATCGCAACTACTTAGCCAATGACATTCGAAATTTTGGTAACGACGTAGAATTACCGCAAACGGCAAAAGCCAATTTCGATATGTTTTTGCCAAGCTTTAACTTAAAGCTAGAGCTTACAGACGATATAGTTGCGCGCTTCGGGATTGCAAAAGCCGTTGCATTACCGGATATGGAAGATGTTCGGAACCGTGTAACCGTTGGTGCACGTTCAGTAGAAACGCTTCGCAACCCACGTAACGAAGATAATCCCGATGACGTAACCGCAAACGACCTTTTGATCCAACAAGCGTATGTTAGTGGATGGGATGGTAGCGGCGGCAACCCGTACCTTAAGCCTATGGGTTCCGTTCAATACGACATGGCCGTGGAATGGTATTTTTCTGACGTAGGTCAGTTAAGTGGTACGCTTTTCCATAAAAACCTGAGCAACTATTTTATTCAAGGCAGTGCTTACCAAAGCATAAACAACCCAACAACCAGCATTACCCAGACGGCTGACATCACCAGTACAGTAAATGGCGGCAACGCTAAAATGGACGGTTTTGAATTGTCCTATCAGCAGTTCTTCTCGGGAGCATTAGAACACTTCGGCGTGCAAGCAACTTATACCTATATCGATGCGAGCGGCGTTCCTAACGACGAAGAGTCTTATGACAATGCCAGTTGGACCGGTAACGACTCCAACGATACCGGTATTCGAGTACAGCTCGAGAACATGCCATTACAAGGCCAGTCAGACGAAACTATTAACCTAGTGGGTATGTTTGAAAATGACGCGTGGAATGCTCGTCTCGCTTATAACTGGCGTTCCAAATACCTACTAACCACGCGTGATGTTATCAGTAAAGCGCCTTTATTTTACGATGATCACGGTCAGTTAGATGGGTCTGTTTTTTACACTGTTAATGACACTTTCCAAGTGGGCCTACAAGGCACTAACTTGACCAATTCTCAATCAGAAACACTTATGATTTTGAATGATGAAATGTTGGCAACAGGTCGTTCTTGGTTTGTATCTGACCGTCGCGTTGCGCTGGTTGTAAAAGGTAATTTTTAACCATTAGTAACCTTTAATAGAATGTACCCCCTACAACGCCCTTCAGCTAACCGCTCGGGGCGTTTTTTCGCGCTTCGCACAACGAAGCGTTTTTTTGCTTTCTTATGCATGTCTCTACAAAATGACAGTGAGAATAACGTATTAACACAATAGTTAAACGCACAGCTTAACGATAAAAAACTAACGGCTCAACGCGCGTTGAAGCGAAAACGCCTTGAGATACCAGTGTAAAAAATCACTATGAGAGGATGGCCGTAAGAAATAGTACCCTTGCATATTGGTACAACCCACGTCTAATAATGCCCGCAATTGCTTTTCGTTCTCTACACCTTCTGCCACTAGTTTTAAATCTAAGCCCTGTGTAAGCGATACAATCCCTCTAGTTAATCGCCGATCTTGCGCATTACTATCGATATTCGCCACAAAAGATCGATCAAGTTTTACCGTGTCAATGGGCAATGTACGCAGGTAATTCAATGACGAATAACCCGTACCAAAATCATCTAAACTAATACCCAAACCCAATGATTTTATGGAATGGACAATTTTCTGGGCTCTTTCGGGGTCTTGTATTAATACCGCTTCGGTAATCTCGGCCTCCAATAGCGACGGATCAATATGGTAATGCTCAATGGATTTTTCCAGCACATCAACAATACGGTAATCGTGAAAATGTCGCCCCGAAAGGTTAAACGCAATGGGAATTGGCTGCGTAAAAATCTCCGTCCATTTTACAATTAGCTCACAGCATTCTCGAATGACGAAATAATCAATTTCGGCAATCATCCCAACATCTTCAGCATAAGGAATAAATTTATCTGGTGTTAGAAAGCCTTCTTTTGGATGGTTCCAGCGAACCAATGCCTCACACCCCAGCACTTTATTGTGTTGCGGATCTACTTTTGGCTGAACATAAATCTCTAATTGTTTTTCTTCTATTGCTGGCCGTAAATCGCTTTGAATCATTAAACGATATTTAACGTCTTTTTCCATTCCTCCTTCAAACAAGCAAAATCGATTTTTACCCTCGTCTTTCGCCCGATACATTGCGACATCGGCATGGCGTTTAATGGAACTCAAATCGTCACCATGATCCGGATACACCGCGCCGCCAATGCTCACCGCTGTACGAATGCGGTCCGATTTAATATTAAATTCACGGTTAATCTGGGCGAGTATTTTACGGGAGATTACCTCTACCTCATGTATATCGTTTAAGTCGCTCAGCAATAATACAAATTCATCTCCACCTAGACGGCAGACTAAATCTTCCGCCCGCACAGAAGCCTTTAATCGGCCAGCGACTTCTATAAGCAATTCGTCGCCGAACTCATGCCCTTTCGTATCGTTAATGGTTTTAAAATCATCAAGATCTAGCAACAGACAAGCAAACCGATTTTTCATTCGCTTAGCATGTTCTATATTGTGCCCAAAACGCTCATTCAGTAGTGCGCGATTCGGCAAGCCCGTCAAACTGTCATGAAAGGCACGAAACCTAAATTCTTCCGCCAATTTTTCCAGCTCATTTGTACGCTGCCCGACCTGCTTTTCGAGCATCACGTCTCGGTGCTCAATTTGTTCAACCATCTGGTTAAACATTTTACTCAGCCTTCCGACTTCATCGTCGGACTGAATTTTGACGCGTAACGCATAGTTTCTCGTCAACGCAATACGTTCAGACAATGAATGTAAGCTGAGGAGCGGCACTAAAATGGTTTTTAAAACAGGGCGCGTAATGCTATAGACAAACACAAACACAGCACCTAACAGTACAAACAAAAATATACCGTTCGCAATATTTTGATGATAGATTTCAGCTTTGGAAACAACAATATTTAGCGACCCAATAATATCGCCATCAAAAACAATAGTTTTCGACACCAAAAAAATATTGTTATCATCTGCACGGTATGTCTCATTAACATAGCGAGCAAATTCGATTCCCTCTGGCAGCATTAAGGTGGCGAGCAATATGGACTTATCTGCGCTATAAGTAGCCAATGTTTCATTCGCTATTTGCTGATCATCGAATAAAATTGACGCGGCTATATTCTGACTAATAATATCAGATTCTATCTCGACTCTGGTTTGGAGTACTTCGCGGCTAACACGATCGTAATTCCATAGCACTGCGGCACCATTAACAAAACCCGCCAGCAACACCGAGGTTAACACAAGAAAGACTATTCTAGATTTAAAATCTATACGCAGCCTCTGAAGCATCACTGGCTCCCTCTTTTTTTCGATAAACGAAGCAGTTTTGAGCTTGCCTTAAAATCCTTTACTGTTAACCCACTATTATCAATTTCAAATTTAAGTTTGTTCTCCAACAAATAAAGATGTATATCGCCTTTATTCAGTAGATTACCTTCGGTTACCAGAAGCGTATCGCGATTTAGGTTTCCGGCGTTCGCCAACAACCACAACCGATAGGGCGCGGTTACATACAGCATATGGCAGTGGTCTACGCGATCATTATGTTTGTCTAAAAACTGTATTTTAAGCCTGTTTTTCCCTATTAATTTGTTGTCGATAGTGGATAGCTGAAAACTATCTTTTTCGTTTTCGGTTAATACACACAAGTGCAGCTCACCGCGTTCAAATTGAGTCGAATCAGGCCATGTAATAAAATGAGAAAAATAGTAAAGGTAGGCGCTACGCAAGGCATGAACACTTTGTTGCTGAGCATTAACGATTCCCGAAAAAAACAAGCCTGCCAGCGAGAATAGCCAGACAATCGCTATTCTATGCAGCACGGAAGTTTTCAACAAGAAACGGCTAGGCATATTAAAAGGTGAAACCCACTTTAAGCATGGCATAAGCCTCAACTAACATACGCTCTGTGGCAAATTGCTCACGCTGCGTCTCGACATGCTCTTCGCCAAGGTTATTGGCTATTAACTCTATTCGCCAACGGTCGTTCGCCTGCCATTGCACGTTCGTGTCTAGCGTAAGGTAATCATCTATACCATCAGCCGCCGTACTCACTTCAGAAAATTGCGCAGCCGCACCGGCATTACCATGGCTATGTCTTATCCATAAATTCCATTGCCAATTATTGGCTAGATCTACGCTATTCATAAATGAGGTATTTGAGCTCCACCCCACCTTTTGATCAACGCGTTCGACGCGTGAATAGGTAAACTGTGCCGACCACCAATCAACAAATTTTCCGCGCATACTGAGCTCCCCTCCTCTGCTGGCAAGCATACGGCTATTGGTAAATACGCCACGCTGCACAAGGTGAGTTGGCTCATAATCTTGGCTAAAAATCAGCACAGGGTCGCCTATCAACTCGACGGCAACATCGTTACGGTAGTCAAAATCAAACAGTGCTACATCAATATGGAACCGGTCGAACGTGTGCCTATACCCCAATTCTAGGGCTTGTAAGCTTGGGTCGTCTTCGATACTTTGATAACCATTTAACAGTATGCCGGTAGGCAAAGGAGCACCCGATAATTCGGGCGGCACCACCGTATACATTACATCCTCGATATCCACCAAAGCTCTAGCCGGTGTTGTGGTCGCCTTAGATCCCGCAACCCAAATACGGTCATCTTCAGTGGGGCTCCATATCAACCGCAACGATGGTTGCACCTCACTTTGGCTCAGTTCATTTTCATCTAAACGTGCAGACATCGTAAGTTGTAGATTAGTGGTGAGGTCGATCACATCACTCACGTAAAGGCCGTAATTATTAATTTCTCGATCAGCAGGCCTAAACACAAACTCCATGGAAGGATCTAACAGCAGCCGTGTATCGTTTTGTCGGCTGTTAAAGCCCACGGCAACATTATGTGAACGCCACGTATTAGCAACTTCGATATCCAATTGATAATTGGTGGCATTCCATTCAAATAGGGTTGTATCTCTTTCCGTTCGCTCAGCAGAGGCTCGCACTTTCCAATGGCCGTTATCACCTAGCCCACCTTTATGGCTGGCTTGTACCGACCAGCCCGATTTTTCTTCTACATTTATCGCTTCTTGTTCCGAAAGATCTTGGCTCAACCACCCCCAACTCGGCGCTTGCTTAGTGCCAAACATATCGGCCATAAATATGCTTTCTTCTCGGCCACTCATGCGCGATAGCACCGACGAAATACGCCAACCATCGTGATTGGGCTCTCTCACCTCGGTCATTTGTGTAATAAGGCCCTGCCGTTGGGATGCATTACCTGAAAGGCCAAGCACCCAACCGTTTGATAAAGGTTGCGCTACATTCGCGGCAACGCCCGCTCGATCACCACTTCCGCCCCACACATCAACCCTTTTCGTTTGCTCGGCGCTGGGTCTATCCGAAATAATATTAATAATGCCATTCACCGCATTAGCCCCCCACGACGCCGCATTGGGGCCACGAATAACTTCTATTCGCGCTATTTGTGAGAGCGTTAAGTTAAGTTCATCCCAGTTAACACCACTGTACACACTGTTGTAGGCAATACGTCCGTCAACCACAATCAGTACATAGCGAGAAAACCGCCCCCCTCCACCCCGTATTCCAACGGCCCATTCACCCGCCGATATTTGTTTTACGGAGAGCCCTGGGGCTAAGCGCAACGCTTCTGGAATATTTTGGGCTCCACTGTGACGAATATCGGCGGCCGTAATCACCGACGCAGCGTAGGGTAAATCCATTGCTCGCGCCGTATTTTTACCGGCACTCTCGATCTCAACATCCATGTTGACCAAATCTTCAAAATCTAGCTCAATTAAATCGGCTGCCGTTATATCGTCAGTTTGTCCGACGACAGAACCAGCAAACCCCACCATAAATAACAGAACCAATGCGCGAGGCCAATATGCGTTCATGGGTAAAATTTCCACATTCCAATAATGGTTTAAATTCTAGAAGGCGTTAACGTAACCTCCACCCGTTAAGTCTAGCAGCAGATAAAAAAGCAGTTGTTTCACTCACACAATGCCCTTTTACCCACACTGCGTAGCAAAAGACATCTTCCCTGTAGTTAATTGTTCCCTAACACGGTAAATTGGCGCCACATACCTACAATAAAGAGACTAACCGCATGAATGGCATACTAACTTCCTTATTGCTCTGTCTAGCGCTTATTCTCAGTGCCTGCTCTGGTAGCGGTACGTCTTCGGGGAGCACACCTACGGCCGCTCCCTCACCCACTGACCCACCCACCGCCACACCTATTCCCACTGCCACACCAGCACCCACCCCCACTCCTGCGCCCACAGATATTTTGGGTAGCGGCCAATCAGCCATAGACAACGCAAGCGTTGCCTTTTGGGGCGGGGACAATAACGGTGAAAACGTTGGGCAATATGCCGTTGTTGAGGTCGAGGACAGCCGCTTTTCTCAAGCGCTGCGCATTACGGTGGACGCGCCTGATGGGGAATTCTGGAACGGTCAGCTGCAATTTCCGACCACTACGGTCATTGAGCAAGGCGATACCGTGCTTGTGCATGTGTACATGCGCTCTATTGCCAATACCTATGAGACAGGCAATGCCTTTACGACCGTGTTTCTCGAAGATAATACAAGCTACAACAAGTATTTAACCCGCGAGATAACCGCTGCTGCCGAGTGGGTGGAGTACTACCTGCCCGCCGAGATTTTGGATGACCAAGCCATCGGCAATCTGGCCTTAAAGTTTGGATTTGGTGCCGGAGATCGCGCGCAAACGTTCGAGATTGCAGGGGTAGAGCTTCTTCATTTTGACGACGTCGACATTAGCCTGCTACCCATTACACGCCCGAGCTATGAGGGCCGAGCAACGGATGCAAGCTGGCGTATCGCTGCCGCCGACCGTATTGAACAAATACGTAAAGGCGACTTTCAATTACAAGTACTCGATGACAATGGCACCTATGCGGCGAACGCCGCTATCGCGGTTAATTTCACCCAACACGCCTATCATTTTGGTTCGGTTACAGTCGGCAATCTATTAATGGGCCAAGGTACCGACAACGATATATATCGCTCAAAAGTGCTCGAACTGTTTAATCAAAGCGGCCCAGAAAACGATTTAAAATGGGCGCCCTGGGCGGGAGAATGGGGCGACTATTTTAGCCAAGAAACCACATTGGCCGGTTTGCAATGGCTACGCGACAACGGCCTAGCAACACGAGGACACGTGATGGTTTGGCCTTCGAAACGCAATTTGCCAGAGTTAATTCAGCAATACCTTCCTGAAGGAGACCCTGAAAATGCCGACCCCGAGGCGCTCAACGTAGTACTTGATCATATCGACGACATCGCTTCTGCAACCATTAATCATATTGATGAATGGGATGTTGTGAACGAACCCTACGACAACCATTATTTAATGGACGCCTTCGGAAATTCTGTGATGGTAGAGTGGTTTAATCGCGCTCGTCAGAACTTACCCACGCAAGGCCTTTATCTTAACGACTACAGCATTCTATCGGCCGGTGGCCGCAATTTCGCTCATCAACAGCACTTCGAAGATACCCTCCAGTTTTTAGTGGATAACAATGCGCCTATCACCGGTATGGGCATGCAAAGTCATTTCAGTGATAGCCCAACGTCTATCGAGCAGGTGTACGCATTATTAGAGCGTTTTAATACGGCGTTCCCCCATCTAAATATTCGCTCAACGGAATTTGATATAAATTCAGACGACGAAGAACTTCAAGCCGATTATACACGTGATTTTCTCACTATCTTTTTTAGCCACCCTGCAACGGTTGGCGTTCAATTATGGGGCTTCTGGGCAAATGCCCACTGGTCACCTAAAGCGGCTCTTTACGACACTGATTGGCGAGAAAAACCCAACGCCATCGCGTGGAAAAATCAAATCTATTCTGAATGGTGGAATAACTTTAACGGCACAACCGATATCGCGGGCCAATTTTCTGAACGCGGCTTCTATGGGCAATACGAGGCAACCGTTATTATTGGAGACCAACAAAAAGTCTTTACGTTTGAATTGTTGCCTGGTGGAAACCATGAATTTGTATTGTCTTTTGAAACGAATGATTGACCCTTTATAAGTACCCTGCCTACCACGCAACGAACACACGCTAATGGTGCTGCGTACACCTTCGATTTATCGAAGGTGTACGCCTTATTCAAGCAGCCATATTAAGTGGCTAGCGCCATACCTTCTCGCTATTCACTTACACCATAAAAAAGTGCAAAAAGTGCAGGCACCACAAATAGCGTCAACACCGTAGCGAACCCTAAGCCAAACATAATCGTGACCGCCATAGGCATAAAAAACACATCGGACACCAACGGTAACATCCCCAATATAGTCGTGATCGCCGCCATGCTTACCGGCCGCAACCGGCTTACCGACGCATCACTAATCGCTCGATGCCAACTGTAGCTCAACTCTTCTCTTAACCGTTTAATCTCTTCAACCAAGACAATGCCATTTTTTATTTGCATGCCAATTAAACTAAGAACGGCTAGCATTGCCGTAAAGCTAAAAGGCGCTCCTGTAACCAGTAAGCCAAACGATACCCCAATAAAGGCCAAAGGTACGGTAATCCAAACCACTAGCGTTTGCTTAATAGAATTGAACATAAAAATGGTAATCACCACCATCACCAAAAGCCCAAGTGGGAGAAACGCAAACACCGCCTCATTCGCTTTTTGCTGAGCTTCGTATTCTCCACCCCACTCTAATTGATAGCCCGCAGGCAATGGTATGGTTTCGGCCGCAGGACGCAATACAGACAGCAATTTAAACGGGTTGGAACGTTCATTAGGGTCGGCCAAAACGGACAGCGTTCGCTTACGATCACGACGTTTAATAATGGGGTCTTCCCACACCAAATCCACGCCCAATACGAACTGGCTAACATTAACGTACTGCCCTGTAACAGGGCTAAACACTTGTAATTGCTCTAGCTGCTCTACCCCACTACGTTCATTTTCAGGCGGCCGAAGTACGATAGGCACAATATCACTGCCCTTTCTAAACGCGCCCACCACGGTGCCATTAAGCGTTGTTTTTAATGCGTTATCCAAATCCGCTTTGGTTATACCAAAACGCTTGGCGGCAGCTGAATCGAACACAGGCTGCAGTACTTTTGTGCGGCCACGCCAGTCTTGCCGAATATTAATTGCCGTGGGTTCCGCGTTAAAAAGCGTTTCAATTTCTTGCCCCAATGATCTTAGTACGGCTGCGTCTGGCCCAATAATACGCGCTTCTATTTTCGCTGTCGTTGCCGGCCCTACTGCTGGCCGCCTAAACCGTGTAAACGCTTGTGGCATTTCGGCTGCAAGTAGCGTATCGACTTGCGCCATAATACTGGCGACCTGCTCATACCGCTCGGCTTCAACAATTAATTGCGCATAACTCGAATACGATTTTTCGGGAAAGTACGTGAGCATAAACCGCTCCGCGCCACGCCCAATAGTCGCGGTTACTTTTTTTACACCCTCTAATGCCAGCACTCTACGCTCAAGTTTTTTAACGTCTGCTTCTGTCGCTGCAATACTGGTTCCCTCCGGCAACCAATAATCCACCATAAAGACAGGCAACGAACTATCGGGAAAAAACGCCTGTTTTACATAAGTAAAACCGTAGCCTGCACTCAACAATAACGCCAGCATCAGACCCATAGTGGCCCATCGGTAATGCAGCGTTAGGTGCAATAGCTTTTTATACAGTCGGTACGCTGCACCAGCGTAAGGATCAACGCTGGTCTGCTCTTCTGCGGGTTTTTCCGGATCAAGAGCCTTGCGTTGAGATTCATTAAACAATAGAAAACAGAAAAACGGCGTTAACGTAATAGCCAAGAGCCAACTCAACATTAATGAAAATAACAATACCCAAAATAGACTGCCGGTAAATTCACCAGTAGCATCCGGTGATAATCCGATCGGCGCGAAGGCGGTAATAGCAATAACCGTAGCACCCAATAGCGGCCACCGCGTATGCGATACAATTTTAATGGCCGCCTCGGTTTTGGACATGCCACGCTGTATTCCTACCATAATGCCTTCGGTAATCACGATGGCATTATCCACCAGCATCCCCAGCGCAATAATTAGCGCACCTAACGAAATTCGGTGCAATTCAATATGGTATAGGCGCATGGCTATAAACGTGCCGGCGATCGTGAGCAGTAGTATCGCGCTCATGATTAAACCGGGGCGCCACCCCATTGTGAGCATCAACACCACAATGACAATAACTACCGCTAGCACTAAACCGGATAAAAAATCATTTACCGATTCATCCACTTGCGCAGACTGGTTGTAGACAGCGTTCAATTCAATACCGATTGGTCTCTGATACTCGAGTTCGGCCAAACGTTTTTCAAGTGCTGCCCCCACCTCAACCACATTCACGCCAGTGGAAAACGATACACCCAACGTTAGCGCTTGCGCACCATTAAACCGGTAAAGATGTGTTGCTGGATCTTGATAGCCAACAGACAGCGTTGCCACGTCGGCGAGGTACACCAAATTGCCGTCATAGCTGCCCAACAAGAGCGAACCTAATGCGTCGACACCTTCACCGCCAAACATTGTTGACGCTACACGCAAATACTCACTGGCAACCTCAATATGCCCTGCATCGGTCACCAAACTTTGGTCTTGTATCAATTGTGCAATGGCATTAATCGAAAAACCCGACGCTGATAATTTTGCGCGGTCCACCTCAATATAAATACGCTCGGGCACGTTACCACCCACCGATACTTTACCGACCCCCTTGACCAGCACCAGTTCACGACGTACATAATCTGCGTAATCGGCCAACTCTCTATAGCTAAACCCCGCGCCTGTAATCGCATAGAAAATACCGTATACATCGCCGAAATCGTCATTAATAATGGGCTTTACCGCCCCTGGTGGTAAACTCGATTCAAGGTCATTAATTTTTCGACGCATCTCATCCCATATTTGCGCGAGGTCATCCTTACGATAAATGCTTTTCATTTCAACTTCGACTTGCGATAAACCCGCTGTTGAATTCGAAACAACACGATACACATACGGTAATTGCTGAATCGCATTTTCAATGGGTAACGTGACTTCTTCCTCCACTTCCTGGGAGGACGCGCCAGGATAACGCGTAACAACAACCGCTTGTTTAAGGGTGAAAGCGGGGTCTTCCAGTCGGCCTAACGCCATAAACGATAAGAAACCACCCCCTATTAATAACACGACCACCAACCATGAAATAGTGGTTTTCGTCATGGTGTATTCAGTTAATTTCATCATGCTGATATCACACCTACAGTCCGCGTTCTTTTAATAAAGGTTTTACTGCCTGGCCTTCTTGTAAAAAATTAACGCCGACGGCAACAATTAAATCGCCCTCACTTACCCCCTCTTCCACCAATACTTGATCATTCTCAATACGGTTCACGATCACAACAGTCTTCTCCACCTGCATCGCGGCATTCAGTTTCCACACCCACGTTTTTTCCGCCTCCTCAAACACGGCGCTAAGCGGCACCAGCATTCCTCGCGCATAGGCATCGTCAGAAATCAATGAAGACAAATCGAGCGAGACCGTAACAGCCATTCCCGGTAACGCGGAAAACTCATCAACTTGCGGCATAGTGAGCACTACGCTGTAACTGCGCGTATGGGCGTCCGCAGAGGATTCATATTCTTTAAAGCACGCCGAATAGGTTTTTTTCGAATAGGTAGTAAAACGAACATCAGCACAATACAGACTTGGGTCTTTTACTTTTTTAAGCTTACCCAGAAGGCTCTCCGGCATATCAAAACGAACATCTAAGAAATCATCCCCTCGAAGCTGCATAACGGCTTCATTAGCGTTTACCGCTTGATAATTCTCAATCGAAAGTTGCGTGACCACGCCCTTAAACGGCGCAACTAAACGCGTATATTTTAGATTGTCTTGCGCAACGGCCAAAGCCGCTTGGGCCGCCTTTAAGGTCGCGTCTACATGGTCGAAATCTGACGGGCTGGCATGATTACTGTCCCGTAAACGCACCACTTTGTCGTATTGAGACTTAGCCAACGCGTGGTGTGCCTCTCTATCTTTCAAAGCATTCTGAAACTCTGCATCATCCAATTGCGCGAGCACCTCGCCTTCATCAAACTGTTCACCGGGAACAGCCCGTAAGTGTATAAGCTGCCCACCCACTCGAAACGCCAGATCCGACTTGGTTGACGGTTCTATCGTGCCGGGAAAACTACGAACTAAACGCTCACCACTCGCCCGCACGGTCACGATTTTCGCTGGCCGTACAACCGGCTCTATGGCCGTAACGTCTCGCTCAGAACACCCTAGTAACAACACTACTGCTGTTATACCCATTACTCTTCGATTCAACATATTACGCACTCATTCATTGCACACTATCCACCACAGCTCCCATAGAGGTATAGCTACCGCTACAGGGATTCACACAGCCTATTTACAAACATACATGCATGTATAATAATTGGCAAGCTTGATTCTGCTACCACTTAATGCGAAATTGCGCCCATGGCACGTAAAACTAAAGAAGATACCGAAAAAACTCGTCACGCTCTGCTGGACGCCGCCACGCGCATCTTCAGCGAGCAAGGTGTCGCAAACACCACCCTCCATCATATCGCCTGCGCGGCTGACATGACTCGAGGCGCCGTGTACTGGCACTTTAAAAACAAAGACGATGTCATCAAAAGCCTTTGGGAGCGCAGTACTAGCGGCCCTTACAGTGCTTTTATCACATCGTTACAGGCGCTTGGCACAACTGAACTATTACTTGAATTTACGCACATACTGCAAACCACTATTCGCAGCTTTTTCACCGACCCAAACCTTCATCAAGCCATGCGTATTATTATCAGCAGCCAGGAATTTACGCTTCAAGCCTCCGAGCTACAGCGCTTTTTTGACGAGCGAAAAAAACATCTTCACGCCAGCATGAGAAGTGCCCTGTCTCACCTTCAGCAGCACAAGGCCATCCGACAAGACGTACCCCTTTCCGTCATGGCCGATAGCCTCTGGGCTTATACCAACGGCCTCATTCATACTCACCCAGAAATATTTGCAGACGCCACATCTATCGAACAGCACTGCAACCAACTGCTCTCACTGTGGATAGACGGAATACGCCCCCGCAACGAGCACCCTCCCCTTTAGAGCCCCGCAATAGTTTTTTAGGGGCTCTCTAACGAATATATGGAAAATCATATATAATCTCTACCCGTTATCCGGCACGGTGAACCCCATGACTCCACAAACGCTATTCAAGTGCTTAGGCGATGAAACCCGTCTAATCTGCTCTTTGCTTGTTTTTCAGGAACAAGAATTGTGTGTATGTGAGCTCGTAGAGGCACTGGGGCTTAGCCAACCTAAAATTTCTCGTCATTTGGCACAGCTGCGCAGAGAGGGCCTACTTATCGATCGCAAGCAAGGCCAGTGGGTCTATTACAGGCTCAACCCCACCCTCCCAAGCTGGGCCGTGAATATCATCCAACAAACCCATAACACCGAATTAGACACGTTAACCCCCTACACCCAAAGCCTTTCGGCAATGAAGGGTAGACCGCAACGCTGCGAGCCATAATCGCTACTCGCCTACACCTCGTTAAAAAGGACGCTTATGAAAATTCTATTTGTATGTACTCACAACCGCTGCCGCAGCATTCTGGGTGAGGCTATCACCAACCATTTAGGAAAGGGCATACTCGAAGCTCGTAGCGCCGGTAGTGCACCTGCAGGCGAAGTGCACCCACTTTCCTTACGCTACTTGGCAGAAAAAAAACTAGCGACTCACAATCTTAAAAGCCAATCGTGGGACGAACACGAGAGCTTTGCGCCCGATGTTATCTTTACCGTGTGCGATAGCGCAGCGAAAGAAACGTGCCCGGTGTGGTTCGGCAACGGTATTGTCATACACTGGGGGCTACCCGATCCCTCCAAACTTGACGGCAGTGAAGCCGATATTCGAGACGCTTTTTATCGGGTGATGGCAACATTGGAAACGCGGTTAGAAAAAGTATTGCAGTTGGATTTAGCGAACCTGAACAAGGCGCAACTCGAACACGCACTTATTGCCATTGGAGAGCACTAAGCCATGGGCATTTTTGAGCGTTATTTGAGTGTCTGGGTCGGGCTATGCATAATTGCCGGCGTTGCAACCGGCAACCTCTTCCCTGAAGTCTTTCAGTTCTTTGCGCGTTTGGACGTCGCGCACGTCAACTTACCCGTCGCGGTTTTTATATGGGTAATGATTTACCCCATGATGGTGCAAGTCGATTTCTCGTCCATTAAAGATATCGGTAAAAAACCGAAAGGTCTTGCCCTAACTTTAGTAATAAATTGGCTGATTAAGCCCTTTACGATGGCGGCCTTGGGCTGGTTGTTTTTCCGGGTATTTTTTGCAGGTTTGGTCGACCCTCAAACCGCTAACGAATATATTGCCGGGATGATTTTATTGGGCGTAGCGCCCTGCACCGCAATGGTATTTGTGTGGAGCCAACTCACAAAAGGTGATGCCAACTACACGCTTGTACAAGTATCCGTAAACGATATTATTATGATTTTCGCGTTTGCACCCATCACCGCGTTTCTTTTAGGGCTCTCCGATATTCAGGTGCCGTGGCAAACGCTACTGTTTTCCGTTGGGTTGTACGTATTGCTCCCTTTAGTTGCTGGATATTTCACCCGAAAACTATTGGATAAATCATCTGACCACCGCGAAGTTGACGCTTTTGTAGGCGCGCTTAAACCGTGGTCGATTATTGGTTTGCTCGCGACAGTGGTACTACTGTTTGGTTTTCAGGCCGAGGTGATTTTACAAAAGCCACTCGCCATAGGCTTAATCGCTATTCCCTTGCTTATTCAAACCTATGGAATATTTGCGCTAGCGTATGCGGGCGCGAAAGCCTTAAAATTACCACATAATATTGCTGCACCCGCATGCATGATAGGAACGTCAAACTTTTTTGAATTAGCGGTAGCGGTAGCCATTTCGGTGTTTGGTTTACAATCGGGAGCAGCCCTAGCAACGGTTGTTGGCGTACTCGTAGAAGTACCGGTTATGTTGTCGCTGGTCGCGTTTGCGAATCGCACGCGCCATTGGTTTCCGAACCATTAAAACGACATTACCGTTAAGGCTACGTTGTAATTAAGCTACTTTCGCGCCAGTTATAGTGCGGTATATTGACCTCTATAACCGGCGCGCACGATATTAAGCTATCGGTAACCTTCTAATTTTGTGCCACGCCATACCCCATCCTGCCACGGCAACTAACACCGCACCACAATATAAGCCGACCAAAATGCCCACGGGGCCCCCAAGATCTGCGCCCACCAAAACAAACGGTATTGTAAACACCGTTGCTTTCGCAAAATTAAAAATAGTTGCCCAATGGGCCAAGCGTAAATTGTTAAATAGTGCGTTGGTCACAAAGGTAATACCACTAAAAAAGAACATACTACTTAAACCATAACAAAACCATTTAATGAGTTGAGCGGCATCCTCTTTCGCTTTAAATATAGCGATTAAGGTATCGGTAAACATAAACAATAAACCGCAAGCAACAATGCTATAGGCCAACGTGAAGAGAATACTCGCGCGTAAAGTTTCCATTACTCGGGCCTTGTTGTTCGCGCCAAAATTCTGCCCCGCTATTGGCCCTATTGAGCCCGACAATGCAAACAACCCTGCAAACGCTAACGGCTGTAACTTACTAATAATCGCATTGCCCGCCACCGCGCTATCACCAAATAAGGCCATGATTGCGGTGACATAGGCTACGGCTATAGGTGTTGCCAAGTTTGTAAGAACCGCCGGTATTGCGGTCGCCAAAAAGCTACGCGCATCCGCCACAAAGGACACCACACTAGGCCAACGAATAAGATCGTAGGCAAAGGCGACGCGATACAAACCGTAAACGACCATCGCAATTCTCGCCACTACCGTTGCAGCAGCAGCGCCTTCAATCCCCCAACCAAAGCCAAAAATAAACAAGGGATCGAGCACGGCGTTGACCAAACCACCCATTAAGGTTAAAACCATTGCCTCCTTTGCATGCCCTAACGCTCGCATAACACCCCCGGCCGCCATGGCCACCCCCATTAACGGCAAGCTCGGCAATATTATTAATAGATAGGCGCGCGCAAATTCAAACGCGGGGCCTTCGGCACCCAACCAGCGTAGTAACGTTGGCACCAATACCAGTACCAGCAAACACACTGGAAGTGTAACCGCAAAAATAAGGGCGAAAATATTACCCACCAATTGGCTCGTAGCGATTTTATCGCCGCGCCCAGCAGACTGAGACACAAGTGCGCCACAACCAATCGATAGGCCTATCGATAATGACAGTGTAAAAAAGAGAATAGAGCCGGCATAACCGATAGCCGCAGCCAGCTCAATAACGCCTAACAAACTCAACCAATACATATCGACCAAGTCCACTAGGAAAAGTGACATAAGGCCGATACTCGACGCAAAGGTCATCACGCTCACATGCCGAAAGATTGAGCCTTCGGTAAATTTGGCTTTCATAGGACACCCATGTGATTGTAAAAAGGGAGGCTAGTCTACACGCTGAAAGGTGAGAGCATTATGCGCAATGTAACGTTACTCACTCACAGGTCGCTTCTGTAATTTTCGCTGTAGCGTGCGACGATGCATTTTAAGCTGGCGGGCAGTAGCCGAAATATTACCATTGTTCGCAACGAGCGCCGTTTGAATGGTCTCCCACTCGCGACGCCTCAGAGACATTTCATCATTCCCTTGTGTTTCTTCTGGCGAGTTATCTACATCATCCCCTTCAAACGCCCGCAGTATTTCGTCAACGGTTGCCGGCTTAGCGAGATAATTGGTTGCGCCCATTTTTACGGCTTGAACAGCCGTTGCAATACTGGCATAACCGGTTAGTAATAAAATTTTAATATGGGGATTGGCATTTAACAGTTTTTCTATTAAAGGAAGCGACGTTCCATCACCCAACTTTAAATCTAACAATGCTTGACTAAATTCGCCCAAATGGTGACAACTTGCCGCTGCTGTAATACTGTCGAAATGCTCAACAATAAAACCACGCTTCGTTAGAGCGCGTATGGTCACACGTGCGAGCACTTCGTCATCTTCAATATAGAAAAACCGATTTATGGTTGTTTCTTTAAAAGAAGGCCCGCCGCCATTTATATCATTCATAATCACCGCCATCTACGTCGCGGGCATTATCGCTAACGCCCGCAACAACTATAGGTATCTCTACAATTAACGTGGTTCGTTGCGAGCGTGAATCTGTGGGGTTGTATAACACTATTTTCCCGTTCATTTTTTCAATCGTTGTATTGGCTAAAAAGATACCAATACCTAGCCCACCGTTTTTGCGCGCGAGATTCGGTTTGCCAAAGTTTTCAACCATATCAGGGGGTAACCCTTCACCATCGTCTTCTATTTTAAATTGTAGGTATTGGTCCACTTCGGCTACCGATACATCAACGCTCTCTTTGGACGCCCGAATAGCATTGTCAATTAGATTAATAATGGCATACACAAACAATAAGCTATCACTGACAAGCCGCTGCGATACGTTTTCTTCCACATGGTAAACCGGCATTGTTTTCGGGTTGAGTAACAAATAGTGCTCATCTAAATGATGAATGACATCGCTCACGGGCGCCGGTGCCGACGCAGACTCTTTGCTCGATGCTATAACCGATAGCTTACTCATAGTTTGCTTGCAGCGATCGATTTGCGACATTAATACGTCAAAATCTTCTGCATCGTTTTGAGCATCGCTTTTCATCTCACCTAACATAACTGCCATGGTGGATAAGGGCGTGCCCAACGCATGAACCGTAGAAGCGGCTAACGTTCCTATGGCCACCAATTGTTCGTTCTTTAACGTTTCTTCTCGCGCTTGAGCCAAAAGACCTTCTCTATCTCGTAAAGCCATGGCGAGTACTGACACGAAAAAATGCATTAACAAGGTACTTCCAACGAAGTTCACCCACATGCCAATAAGGTGTAGCTGAAAATCGCTAAATAGATGGTGTATATGCTCTTCAAGATCTAGGTACAGCAATCCGGTGTAAGCGATTATGGCAAAACCTGCAAATACCCAACTAACCTTTCGGCTAAATATCGTAGCGCTAATCGCAACCAAGACTAACAAATAATAAATAAACGGATTAGTAGCGCGCCCGGAAAAAAACACGATAACGAGTAATATCAATGCATCCATCAGTAAATGGGCAAATAATTCTGCGTCTGTCACCGGGACCTTGCTACGCAACCGCAACAACGTTACTAAGGTATAGACAACCGCTGCCAGTGCAATGGTGTATAGCAGCGTGTAATTAAGCGGCCTCTCCAAACCAAACTGGAAAATACCTAACACGAGAAAAGCGACCGCTAACGCAATTGCGCGCAAGCCGAGAATACGTAGCAATATCGATTGCCGGTTACTGGTTTGGCCTTGGGCCCACTGAATCATGAAGGTTTACCTGCTGAATGTTTAAGGAACACTATACTTACGAGGGCTAGAGTATAAACGCTATCAGATGAGAGAAAACCACCCAAAAGTGCTACAAACCCCGCATTATCGTGTGATTTTATAATCATGGGGCTAGCCAACAGGTACTATGATTGTTTAAATTACGCACAACACACTAATAATAAAAGAGGCTAATAATGCAACGTGTGCTAATTGTTGACGACTCAAAAACCGCTCAACTGCGGCTAAAGAAAATGCTCGCACGTTATGATTTAGCGGTCGACATCAGTTTTAGTGCCGAAGAGGCCTTGGCCTATTTAAGCTACCGAAGCCCTGCCGTTATTTTTATGGACCATCATATGGAAGGCATGGACGGTTTTGAGGCTCTCAAGATTATAAAGGCCAACCCTACCACGGCGATGATCCCCGTCATTATGTATACCGCACAAAAAGGTGATGTGTACGTTGGTCAAGCACGCGCGCTTGGCGCACTGGATATATTATCGAAAGAAGTGATTAAACCCGCCGGGCTGGAACGTGTGCTCTCTAGCTTAAAAATCACCCCAAAACCGAAAAATGAAATACGCCCAAAACAGGCCACGGTAAACACGAGGCCACCTACGGCTGCACCGCCCCTCAAAAATACAACTACTCACAATTCGGCCCCAGCCAAACCTCAACCCGAGAGCTCCTCACTCGAACACATGCGTACGCAAGTCGCTCGCCTATTCGAACTACATATCGCCGATGTTCGTCAGCAAATGGCCGATAACGCACGCTTTATCATTCGTAGGCTCAGCCATGATATCGAGAAAAACGGGGTGAATGAGGCAAAGTTAGGCGATGTCCCCTTAGCCGTTATTAGCGACGAATTAAATTCTGATCGCCAAAAATCGTCCATTATTTCGAGTTCACTATTATTGCTCATATTCATGGGTTTGGCCGTACTGGCTTATGAGCTATTTAATACTAAGCGTTCGCTTGGGGTGCTGGGTACTAACTATCATGAGCTTTTGTTAACACAACAAAAACAACTGCGCTCGTTCGACAATTTTACCACAAGCTTCGGGCCCCAAAAGGCAGAGCCTATCCCAAAGGAAAACAACCCCGCATTGCTGGAGACCCTCAGCTGGGCTCTTGATAGTCAGCTGCAATTCCACTACAACCAAATGCCGTTGAACGAAACGCAAATGCTAAAAATTGGTAGTTTAATGTATCAATTAGCCAGTGCAGGTTTTACCGGTAACGTTGACCTCACCGTTCACTTTGGTAACTTTTGTTTGCAGTCAAACGCATCGGGGGAATGGCAACTCGCAGACGAGTTCGCGCCGTTAAGCGATTGCACCTTTACACAAGATTTAAACCTAGAATATTCAGCCAGTAATTATGTGAGTATGGCCTATCTCAATTTCGAGCAGGAAGCGCCTCCCATACGTGACGGCTCAATTGATATGAACGTCACTAGCGCAGGGCTAGACAGCCCTTTTATTGAATACCCTCCGGTAGATTTTACGATGCCCGCCAACGTGTGGAATAGGTTTGCCGCGCAAAACAACCGAATAAGTATTCAATTTAATGGATTTTAAACCTGTGTTTATGAAAACCTCTTTTACGCGATTTCAACGTGTAATGGCTTTTCTTGCCGAGGCGCAGAAACGGTTACCGGCGGCAGAGGCGTTCGAATTAAATAGTCAAACGCGCCCAACGACGCGGTAGCACCACTGCCCATCGCAATAATTATTTGCTTAAACGGACTGTTGGTTACGTCACCCGCAGCAAATATACCCGGCACAGAGCTTTCTCCTCGAGCGCCAACGACCACTTCACCGCGAGACGTCATTTCAACCACATCGTTTAAAAACTCAGTATTGGGCACTAAACCAATTTGCACGAAAATACCGGCTACCTTAAGTGACTGCGTTTCACCCGTCGCTCTATCGAGATACTCTAAACCCTGAACACGCGCGCCGTCACCCACTACTTTTTGGGTTTGGGCTTGAAGAATTATGGTGATATTGCCCATAGATTGCGCTTTACGTTGCAAGACCTCGTCTGCACGCAATTCCGTATCAAACTCTAATACTGTGACGTGCTCAACGATACCCGCAAGATCAATCGCTGCTTCAATACCCGAATTGCCGCCCCCAATAACGGCTACCGACTTTCCTTTAAACAAAGGACCGTCACAATGAGGGCAGTACGCAACGCCTTTGCCACGGTAATCTTGCTCTCCTGGTACATTCATTTCTCGCCATCGAGCACCCGTTGCCACTATTACGGATCGAGAACTTAAACGTGCACCATTTTCCAATTCAATTACGGTATATTCATACTTTTCACGCGCCTCAATTATTCGCGCCACACGCTGGCCCGCCATAATATCCACATCATACTCTCGCACATGCTCTTCGAGGCTAGCCACTAGCTTCGGCCCATCTGTTGCCTTCACCGAAATAAAATTTTCAATGGCCACCGTATCCAATAATTGGCCGCCGAATTTGTCTGCCACTATGCCGGTACGAACCCCCTTTCGGGCAGCATAAATGGCTGCAGAGGCACCTGCTGGGCCACCGCCAACCACGAGTACGTCAAAGGGCTCTTTACGGTTAATTTTTTCCCTGTCACGGTCACCCGATTGATTATCGAGGCGCTGCAATATTGTCGAGAGGGTAATACGTCCTTGAGAAAAGTTTTCGCCATTTAGAAATACCGTGGGAACCGCCATAACATTTCGTGTTTCGGCTTCTTCCGTGTATACCGCGCCATCGATCATCACACTGGTAATACTGGGGTTGATCGCCGCCATCATATTAATCACTTGCACAACATCCGGACAATTTTGACAGGAGAGTGAAATAAACGTCTCAAAGCGGTACTCGCCTTTGAGGCCACGTACCTGTTCGATAACGTCCTCATCCAGTTTTATGGGATGGCTGCCACTGTGCAGTAGCGCCAATACCAAGGACGTAAACTCGTGCCCCATGGGTACGCCAGCAAAACGAATTTCACTACCGGTTTTTGCCGAGCGTATTAACATTGACGGCACGCGTTCGCCAGCGGCGCTTTGCGGACTAATGCTCACGTTTTCCGATAGCGCCGCTATCTGCTCAACTAAACTATTGAGCTCTTTACCCTTTGGGCTGTCATCAACAAATTTGACTAATTCCACAGGTGTTTGAAGATTGGCGAGGTAATGTTTAAGTTGAGTTTTCACATGTGGGTCTAGCATAAGAACACCTCCAAAATATCGCGAACATTTAATACGGTTGTAACCAAAACAGGGCTGCGTTAGCTAAGGGTTGCTTCAGTTAAGGAATGCTTCAGTTAAGAGTCCCACCTCACCGCTAGCGATAAAGTGGGCCTTACAGTACGGCCGTTAAATTTTGCCGACCAAATCCAAGGAGGGTGCGAGCGTTTCTTCGCCCGGCTGCCAAGCGGCTGGGCACACTTCGCCATCGTGCTCGGCAACGTATTGCGCAGCCTGAATTTTTCGTACGAGCTCTTTAGCAGAACGACCGATACCCAAATCGTGCACTTCAGAGACTTTTATCTCCCCTTCAGGGTTGATCACAAAGGTGCCTCGAAGGGCCAAGCCATCGGCCTCTATCATGACGCCGAAATTTCGGGTAATAGCACCGGTTGGATCTCCAATCATGGGGAAATCAATTTTGCTGATGGTGTCTGATGAGTCATGCCACGCTTTGTGGGTAAAATGGGTGTCTGTAGACACCGAATAAACCTCTACGCCCATCTCCTGTAATTGCGCATAGTAATCGGCCATGTCACCCAATTCCGTTGGGCAGACGAACGTAAAGTCTGCTGGGTAAAACATTACAACGGACCATTTACCGGCAAGGTCATCGCTGCTGACGGGCACAAATTCACCCTTGTGATAAGCGGTTGCCGTAAATGGCTTAATGGTCGTGTTGATTAATGACGTTGTCATAGTGGTATCTCCCGATTAATTTAGACAATTGATGTTGACGAGGTAATAGTAATAAACAAACACCAATACATTAAATCAATCAAAGTTATATTATCGATATATAAAAACTATAACGCTAGCGATACCCTACGCCACAGCCAATACAAGGTGCGGGTGGCCGCTAAATACAATGAGGGACGCTTACAAAAACGCGAGAAACAATAGGAGGGGGAGAACGAAAAAAAGGGCTTTCGCCCTTGAGTTCTGCTGACAAAGCTTCAGCAGGTATACAGACGCCTATCGTTAGAACAATGTCCTTCGCTAAGCGCTTGTCACCTAATCTATCTGATTTATCCGATTACGAACAGTCTTTTCGCCCACTTTTTTAGCTGCTCACCATTCATTTAGTCTCTTTGACTAGATCCTCTACTGCCTGGACTAAGAAAACATACCAAGGCCCCATGGGAATAACGTATTCATTCTCACCCCACAGGAAGGGCCAGTCTTCACGGTTTTCGGGTAAATCAGGCTTTAACATCAAAATGCCTGGCACTACTCCGCCGGCTATAAACGAATAATCCGCGCGATTCATTCCATACGCCACTTTCTTTGAACGCGTCCCCACTGCCGATACAAGGGAGATATCGGAATCGGGGTGGTTGCCATACAAATAGTTGAGCGATTGATACACCATTTCTTTGTCGATCAAATCTGGAAACGCTTTATGCATGTAGTAGTGATTAATGCCGCGCAATAAGACCCAACCATTTCCTGCCCAGCCGCCTTCACCAATGGTCACGCCATAGGGGTTTTTCTTAAGCTGTTCCGGTAAAGCTTTAACATACGCTTCGGTAAGCGCTCTTACCCGCGCTTTATAGGCCGCATCCATGTAGGGAATAGCTTTTAAAGCAAGATCCGCAACACCGTTAAAGTGAGGCGCTAGCCCTGCAAGTAATTCGCCCACTGCTTGACGATACTGTGGCTCACCTGTCGCCTTCAATAACGCCAACGCCGCTTTGAAGTGTTCAATCTCAATATCGGATCCGGTGGTATTACCATGGTGAAAATGCACGGGCTCGTGGCTTTGCTCTTCCTGCCATTCACGGATAGCGGTAGCCAAACACTCTTTCGCCAGTGCCTCGTTGTAGCCTTTTAATGCTCGGCTAGCCGAGGCCAAGCCTGCAATGCCGCCATAATTCAACTTGCTCGAATAGGAGGTAAACGCCCAACGGTCGTCGAACTTACCACTTTCGTAGCCATTGCTCTCGAGTTCATCAAGGCCGGCGTTATAAATTAGGTTATCCGTCATCGTCAACCCATCGCCCAAATGCGTGTACTGGTCGATAGTCGGTACGATAATACCGGGAATAGCGTGGCCCACGGCACGGTACTGGGCTATCAGCGCTAAAGCACCATGCTCAATTTGCTGTAACACATCAGGCTTGCCATCGGGCACGTGGAGGTCGACAAATTTACGAGGGTAATCCACTGATGTGGTGTCTCGTTCAGGCCTAAACGTTTCCCAAACATCAACCAGTGTCGAGATGGCGCGGTATTGGCTCTGGGTACGAATATCGTAGTCGCCGGCATCGTACCAACCACCAATGTTCAACCCTGGAATATGCTCGCCTGGTTTGTAGGGGCTGTCCGTTGTGGGGCCCTGCGCAAAAAGATCGAAGTGTTTATGGTTTACCGGTGCTTGCAAAGCATCGTCCAAATGGGAAGCTCCGTGCCATACCCGATAGGCCTCGTTAATGAGAAGGTGGTCCATTTGAACCGGCATAAAGACATCCATTGTTGGGTGCCAAGCCGTTGAATAAACATCGCCACCTATTCTAAAAGGCGCGGTGGTAACAGCACCGTACTCCAGCACATATAAGCCACTGTCTTGTACGGCACTAAAATCGAAGGTGCGGTAGTGATAACGTTGATAATTGCCCCACTCGGACGGTTTTGCTTTCACAATAGTTTTTCGACTGCCATCGGCCAAGATCTTAATTAAACGCGCTGTAGATTTTTGAGTGTCGTATTTATCGAGCTCAATAACGGCTATTTTTTTCTGGTTAGGATGATAGCCCACTTGCGAGTGACCGATCGATGGCTCACGCAACCAATGTTTATCCGTACTCGCACTTAAATGCCATTCGATGACATCGCCTTTCTTGCCGGATGGAATCAAACTGCGCACCACAAACCAACCGTTCTGAGCTTTATTACGACCATCGTATAGCTGAAGCGTTGGCCCATTGGACTTGATCATCACACGACGTTGCATATCTTCCGGTGCTAATACCAGTGTTTGACCACTGGCCAGCGCTTGCGCCGCACGTACACCGTTGACTTCTTTTGGCCCGGAAGGGTAAAGCGGGAACGTGCCAGCATGCTCGTCCATTAGAAACGATTTTTCAAAATATACCGAAGGGATAAATTCCAGATTAAAACCTGCCACCCCTTCCAATGCTTTTGGTAAGGCTTTGGGCAGAGAAACACTAATTTTTAAACCACCGTTAACGGCGGCTGCTCGAACGGAATATTTAAAATCAAATTCGGGGTAATGCAAAAAAGCTTCTACCGTTTGATTTTTTAGATCAACTTTACGTTCAATGAACGCTGGAATTTTATCCCACTGCTCTGGTGTGGAATTTAATCGAACGTCACCATTGGTGGAGGTACGCACGCCATGATGAACAATTTCCAAGCCACTCATTTTTGAATCGCTAAACAAACCGTTATACCAATTATTAAAAACAAAAACGTTTAGCCCTCGTTTCTCGAAGTATTCCTGTTCATTCAATGCCAATGGGGCCGCATATCCTATATTCGATACACTCGTTACCGCGACCAATATCAAAGTTTTTACAAAACGTTTCATCACGAATCCTGTTACTGGTTAACTTAAGATAATAAGATAATTAAAGCCGTTTAACTGAATATTGCTCCCACCAGTCTAGCAAAACCGCGTTAGATTGACGTCAAATTCATTGCTAAAGAAGCGTTATAATCGCAATTAAATAGCTAAGCTAAAATGCATAACCGTTACATTTCGGCCATCTTTCTAACGTTAAGTCACACGTTTGCCTCTAAAAGACGGTAATTCTTTGCTGCCTAAGACCGTTCCCGTGTCATAGCCCCCTAGTTTTTCCGTAAACACACGCAGCGCCATTGCGCGCGGGCGGTAGATTGAAGCCCCTAAATGAAATCACAGCGAAAAAAACGATGGGCTAACGCTCTTAGCCCGAGAGAAAACGCTAAGCGCGTTACATACTGGAGAAGTCAAAACTGAAGTAGACGCTGGCCAATCGTATCCGATAGACGCAGAGCACTATTGAAGCGAAAGGCGAGCGCCAAACGCAACTACATAACGAACGGGCTAATACCGAAAGAAATAGTTAACCCTGTCAATGATAAAACCTAGCCTTAGTCTAAACACGTAAAAATTACGGTTAGTTCAAAAGGCTCGTTCGAGTAACGGAGTAAGCTATTCCACTAGTTCCATCGTCATCTGGGCCGCATTTTTTGCTTCATCAATCAGTGATTGAGCTTTTTTCAATGCGCTAAAGGCCGCGTCCTTATCATCGAACTCAAATATTTTACTAATGGTACAACGGCCATCCGTACTGGTAATACTACTTGTACCGCCGCCACACACTTCATTCTGCGGCCCCTTAAAGACCACCGCTACAGCCATTGCCATCGCATGACAACGCGTTAAAGTGGTCATCAAGTAGTAATCGCGCCCAGCATCCACCGTTACGATGTCGTGCTGAAAACCATACCCATCAATATCGGACACTCGAACACACGCACGGCCGTTCTGCCCGGTCTCTTGTGCCAGTAAATCAGCCATTTTGGGCAGTGTTACGGCATCGCCCGCGGTAGTGCAAGCCAATAGCGCTGGCAGCAATAAACTGCCTATTAACGTTCTAATCTTCATAATACACATCATCCTCTATTGAGAGTTACAACCTGCTGACGACATTCAACAACAATGCTTACCCTACCGGTAGTTGTCCATTCACTCGACAATGTCATCTGTTCACGACATTCAACGTTATTCGAATATCTAAAACCGCTTTTATATCCCGTTATAGTGACCGAATGTGCCACCAAAGCAGCACTTCGGCTACGTTAAGGTTACACGTATCTACACCACTTATTCATCATAGAGCATGTATTAACCCTATACGTTAACGAGTGGGTATAAATTTTTCATAGCGCTCTACAAATGCAGAAAAGACAGTGGTTAAACACCCCACTCTTGCGTGTGGGTCTAACACTTTCAAACCCAATTGTACCGCTTCAAAGGTGGATAATTGATTAGGTTGTTCCGCTTTCCGAATACGGTACTCACTCTGTTCCGACGGCAAGTTCACTCGGGGCAAATCGGCTAACCAGGTATTTAGATACAGTAGTTTACGGCTTTTACGCCATGTTCCATCTAACACCAGTAATTGATGCGTTGGC
>Ga0065722_104336_pt1 | contig 29346 bp, 29 predicted proteins | sample BansetMetagenome_FD_59109 | JGI IMG/M metagenome (GOLD analysis project Ga0065722, IMG submission 59109) | Bankia setacea gill microbial communities from Puget Sound, Washington, USA - Caecum Enriched | ecosystem: Host-associated > Mollusca > Digestive system > Ceca | place: United States... | reverse complement strand
CGCACTTGCCACATCACCGTTAAAGTAGCGGATCAATAAGAGAGTAGACTTATGGGTCAGAAAGTACATCCCACAGGAATCCGGCTCGGTATTGTTAAAAAGCATACCTCAACTTGGTATGCTAGCAAAGGCGAGTACGCGGATAAGCTGAATGAAGATTTACAAGTTCGTAGCTATATACAAAAGGCACTGTCGCATGCGTCAGTTAGTCGAATTGAAATAGAGCGGCCTGCAAATACTGCCCGCGTTACTATTCATACTGCCCGTCCCGGTATTGTGATTGGTAAGAAAGGCGAAGATGTTGAAAAGCTGCGCGCTGCAATTAGCAAGCAGATGGGTGTCCCTGTACACATCAACATCGAAGAGATTCGCAAACCGGATCTGGACGCTGTATTGGTTGCCCAAAGTGTGGCGCAACAGCTGGAGCGTCGAGTGATGTTCCGCCGTGCTATGAAGCGCGCTGTACAGAACGCAATGCGTCAAGGCGCGCAAGGTGTGAAAGTTCAGGTTGGTGGTCGTTTGGGTGGTGCAGAAATTGCCCGTTCCGAATGGTATCGCGAAGGTCGAGTTCCACTTCACACGTTACGTGCTGATATTGATTACTCGACTGCAGAAGCTTCTACAACTTACGGCATTATTGGCGTAAAAGTGTGGATCTTCAAAGGCGAAATAATTGGTGGCGTCGAAGAAGCCGAAGCCGCTCCAAAGAAAAAAGGCGCTAAATAAGCGCTTTGTTAAAATAGTTTTGACGAATAAGGGTTAGGCAAATGCTGCAACCAAAGCGTACAAAATTCCGTAAGCAAATGAAGGGTCGTAATCGTGGTTTAGCGCTGCGTGGGTCCAAAGTTAGCTTTGGTGAATTCGGTTTGAAATGCGTTGATCGTGGCCGTATTACGGCACGCCAAATTGAGGCGGCACGTCGTGCAATGACTCGTCACGTTAAACGTGGCGGTAAAATCTGGATTCGAGTGTTTCCAGATAAGCCAATTACTGAAAAACCTCTGGAAGTTCGTCAGGGTAAAGGTAAGGGTAATGTTGAATATTGGGTGGCCCAAATTCAGCCAGGAAAAATCCTTTACGAAATGGAAGGCGTTTCCGAAGAGTTGGCGCGAGAAGCTTTTGCTCTTGCTGCTGCGAAATTGCCACTGAATACAACTTTTGTTAAGCGATCGGTGATGTGATGAAAGCTACAGAACTTAACGAAAAGTCAGTTGAAGAGTTAAATCAAGAACTGCTTTCTCAGTTGGAAGCACAGTTCAAGCTGCGTATGCAGAAAACAACTGGCCAATTGAATCAGACTCACTTGATGAAGCAAGCCCGTCGCGACATTGCTCGCATAAAAACGGTTTTGCGTCAGAAAGCGTCCACCTCTAGCAACTAGTAAGCGCGTAGGTAATTAGCAATGGCTGAAGCAGAAAACTTAGTACGTACGCTAACTGGCAAGGTTGTTAGCGATAAGATGGATAAATCCATCGTTGTCTTGATCGAGCGTCGTGTTAAACACCCGGTGTATAGCAAGTACGTGAGCAAATCTACCAAGATTAAAGCTCATGATGAAAACAACGAATGTAACGCTGGCGATACCGTGACAATCGCCGAATCTCGCCCTCTTTCGAAAACCAAGTCTTGGACTTTGGTTAAAATCGAAGAAAAAGCGACACAAATTTAAGCGAATCGCCACGGGCAAGCGTTTATCAATTTAATAGCCGCTTGCCGGTAAAGAGTTTCGGAGAAAGACGATGATTCAAACAGAAAGTTATTTGGACGTAGCCGACAACAGCGGTGCGCGCCGAGTGATGTGTATCAAGGTGTTGGGTGGCTCACATCGTCGCTATGCACGAGTTGGCGATGTAATTAAAGTTACCGTTAAAGAAGCAATTCCTCGCGGTAAAGTTAAAAAGGGTCAGGTAATGAACGCTGTCGTAGTGCGCACCCGAAAAGGTGTTCGCAGGCCAGATGGTTCTATCATCCGCTTTGACGATAATGCTGCGGTATTATTGACTCAGCAGAATGCACCTGTCGGTACTCGTATCTTCGGACCCGTGACCCGCGAGTTGCGCGGTGAAAAGTTTATGAAGATTATCTCTCTGGCGCCAGAAGTACTTTAATCGGCCGCACAGAGGTCAAGAGGAATTTTAGTTATGCGTAAAATCAAACGTAATGACGAAGTGGTGATAATCACCGGTCGTGATAAAGGTAAGCGCGGTAAAGTTAACCGTGTACTGCCTGATAATCGAATAATCGTCGCCGGTGTGCAGATGATTAAAAAGCATCAGAAGCCGAACCCACAGCTGAACGTGGCTGGCGGTATTGTTGAGAAAGAAGCTCCAATACAGGTTTCGAATGTTGCAATTTACAATCCGAGCACCCAAAAAGCGGATCGCGTTGGATTTAAGGTGTTGGAAGACGGAAACAAAATACGTGTTTTCAAATCCAACGGCGAAGCGATTGACGCATAAGCGGACTGAGTGAATAAAATGGCCAGGCTTAAAGAAATTTATCGAAACGAAATTGCGCCCAAGCTCCTAGAGGAGTTGGGTTTGAAAAACGTGATGGAAATTCCTCGCATTACCAAAATCACCTTAAATATGGGTGTTGGTGAGGCGATTGGGGATAAAAAGGTTTTGGAACACGCAGTAGCTGACTTGGAAAAAATTGCCGGTCAGAAACCTGTTGTTACCAAAGCTCGCAGATCTATCGCTGGTTTTAAAGTGCGTGAAGATTGGCCTGTAGGCTGTAAAGTTACGTTGCGAAGCGAAAGAATGTACGAATTTTTGGATCGTTTAGTTAGTATTGCGATTCCACGCGTTCGAGATTTTCGCGGCATCAGCCCCAAGCAGTTTGACGGACGCGGTAATTTCTCAATGGGTATAAATGAGCAAATCATTTTCCCAGAGATTGATTACGACAAGATTGACAAACTGCGTGGTATGGATATCTGTATTTCTACCACCGCTCGTACTAATGATGAAGGTCGTGCTTTGTTAAAAGCATTTAACTTCCCATTTAAAGGCTAGGAGTTGATTGAATAATGGCTAAGAAATCAATGATCGCCCGTGAAGTTAAACGCGCGAAATCAGTAGAACAGTATGCAGCTAAGCGTGAAGAGCTTAAAAACATCATTAGCAACCCCGAAACTGATGACAGTGAAGTGTGGGATGCGATGATAAAGTTGCAAAAGTTACCACGCGATAGCAGCGCCGCTCGTGGCCGCAATCGTTGTCGAGTAACAGGCCGACCTCACGGTGTTTACAGTAAGTTCGGTTTGTGTCGAAACAAATTGCGTGAAGCTGCGATGCGCGGCGACGTACCAGGCCTGGTAAAAGCCAGTTGGTAAATCCAGGTAATTGTAGGAGCAGAATTTTATGAGTATGCAAGACCCTATCGCCGATATGCTCACTCGCATTCGCAACGCGCAGATGGTTGGTAAAACATCCGTAACAATGCCTTCTTCGAAGTTGAAGATTAGTATTGCGAACGTCCTGAAGGAAGAAGGTTATGTTTCTGAACTTTCTGTTTCGGACGAAGTAAAAGCAGAGTTGAGTATTGAGCTTAAGTATTTCGAAGGTAAGCCCGTAATTGCTGAATTAGATCGTGTTAGCCGTCCAGGTTTACGTTCTTATGTTGGTAAAGGTGAGCTACCGTCGGTACGCGGTGGCCTCGGTATCGCCATCGTTTCCACCAGTAACGGTGTTATGACCGATCGAGCAGCACGTGCTGCCGGTATTGGTGGTGAGATTATTTGTACAGTTTTCTAAGCTTAGTCATCGTTTTTGAGTGAGTCTTTAACAGTATTTAACAGGTAACCATTATGTCACGTGTTGCTAATAGCCCCGTCCAACTCCCTCAGGGTGTGGACATAAAGCAGGAAGGCCAAGACCTTACCGTCAAAGGTGGTAAAGGTTCCCTAGGCTTGCAGGTCCACGATAAAGTGGAAGTAAAATTAGAAGATAACGTATTAACGTTTTCGGCTCGCGACGGAGCAAAAACCTCCCGAGCGTTGGCGGGTACTATGCGCGCATTGGTAAACAATATGGTTACTGGTGTAAGTGCAGGTTTCGAAAAGAAGCTGGTACTTAACGGTGTAGGTTATCGTGCAAAGGCTACGGGTAAAGTTTTAAACTTAACTCTCGGTTTTTCACACCCCATTGATTACGAGCTGCCCGAAGGCGTAACCGCTGAAACACCATCTCAAACTGAGATCGTGCTTAAGTGTTCTGACAAGCAATTGTTGGGTCAAGTGGCTAGTGAAGTGCGTGCTTTCCGTCCACCAGAGCCTTATAAAGGTAAAGGTGTTCGTTATGCAGATGAATACGTACGTCGTAAAGAAGCTAAGAAGAAGTAAGCCGAAACTCGGGCTATCTAAACAGTAGGTTTGAATATGAACGCTAAGAAGCAATCCAGAATACGCCGTGCGACTCGGTCTCGAGCCAAAATTCGCGATCTTCGCGAAGTACGTCTTTGCGTTAACAGAACCCCGCGTCATATGTACGCGCAAATTATTGCTGTAGAAGGCGATAAGGTTCTAGCTACCGCTTCAACACTTGAGAAAGATTTGCGTGGTGGTAAGACCGGTAATACCGATGCCGCTACAGAAATAGGTAAATTAATCGCAGAGCGTGCTAAAAGCGCGGGCGTAACTAAAGTTGCGTTTGATCGAAGCGGTTTTAAATATCACGGTCGAGTTAAAGCGTTGGCTGATGCTGCTCGAGAAGCTGGATTGGAATTCTAAAGGTTGAATTATGGCGCAGCAAAACAACAAACGAGATGACAACAACGCTGAAGGTTTACAAGAGAAGCTTGTACAAGTAAACCGCGTTGCTAAGACTGTAAAAGGTGGCCGAATTTTTGGCTTCACAGCTTTAACGGTTGTCGGTGACGGAAATGGCAAGGTTGGCTTTGGTCGCGGTAAGGCTCGAGAAGTGCCTATCGCTATCCAAAAGGCGATGGAAGCAGCTCGTCGCAATATGATTCAGGTTGAACTGAACGGTGATACTATTCAGTACCCAACACGTGGGCGTCACGGTGCATCTAAAGTGTACATGCAGCCCGCATCACAAGGTACTGGCGTAATTGCCGGTGGTGCGATGCGAGCAGTTTTGGAAATTGCAGGTGTTCAAAACGTATTGGCAAAGTGCTATGGGTCAACAAATCCGGTAAACGTTGTTCGCGCTACTTTTGAAGCGTTACGAGCAATGTCATCACCAGAGACTGTTGCTGCTAAGCGCGGTAAATCAGTAGAAGATATATTGAACTAATCGCGTAAGCGGTTAGTCAACAATCGCCGATTTTAGGTAAAAAGATCATGGCTAAAAAGACGGTTAAAGTAACGCAAGTAAAAAGCGTTAGCGGGCGCTTAAAAGCCCATAAGGGGTGTGTGCGCGGTTTGGGTTTGCGTCGCATCGGTCATACTGTTGAAGTAGAGGACACTCCTTCTACGCGCGGTATGATAAATAAAGTTAACTACTTGGTTCAGGTAGAGGGAGAGTAAGATGCGTTTAAACACTTTAAGTCCAGCTCCCGGCAGTACCAGTAGCAAAAAACGCGTTGGTCGCGGCATCGGTAGTGGTACAGGTAAAACTGCTGGTCGTGGTCACAAAGGTCTGAAATCTCGTTCCGGTGGTTCTGTGAAGCCCGGTTTCGAAGGTGGTCAGATGCCTTTGCAAAAACGTCTACCTAAGTTCGGTTTTACTAGCCGAGTGGGTCGTATATCCGCTGAAATTCGTCTCGCTGAGTTGAATAAAGTAGATGCAGACGTGATTGACTTGGCTGCGCTTCATCAGGCCGATCTGATCGGTGTGAATGTTAAGCGGGCAAAAGTATTTCTATCCGGTGAATTAAAAAAAGCTGTAACTGTTAAAGGTTTGGCTGTCACCAAAGGCGCTAAAGCAGCCATCGAAGCTGCTGGCGGTAAAATCGAAGAATAAGCGGTTTACACCGCACGAGGGGGATAGATGGCAACGCCGGGGAAGACACCTCTAGGTGGTCAGAAAGGATTGGGCGAGCTGTTTGCTCGCCTTAAATTTTTGTTTTTGGCAATTGTGATTTATCGCCTGGGAACGCACATACCAGTACCGGGTATCGACCCGGAGCAGGTCGCGAACCTCTTCAAACAAAATCAAGGCACAATCTTGGGAATGTTCAATATGTTCTCGGGTGGGGCATTGGAGCGAATGAGTATCCTCGCTCTGGGCATTATGCCGTACATCTCTGCTTCTATTATCATGCAGATGATGAGCGCCGTTACCCCGTCTCTTGAAGCGATAAAAAAAGAAGGTGAATCTGGCCGTCGTAAGATTAGTCAGTACACACGCTATTTAACCGTTTTTTTGGCGAGTATACAGGCCTTCGTGATGGTTGCTGGTATGGCAGGCCAAAATATGGCTTATGCTGGGCTTTCTCCAATAAGCTTTTACGTAATTGCAGTGTCGTCCCTAGTGACTGGTGCGGTGTTTATGATGTGGCTGGGCGAACAAATTACTGAGCGCGGTATTGGTAACGGTATTTCGATGCTCATATTCGCAGGTATCGTCGCTGGGCTACCAGGCGCTGTTGGTCAAGCCTTCGAGAGCGCGAAACAAGGCGATTTACACGTGCTAATGTTATTAGCATTGCTGTTTGCCGCCGTCGCAATCGTTTGGTTTGTGGTTCGTATGGAACGCGGGCAACGACGTATCACTATTCAGTACGCTCGCCGGCAGGCTGGTGGTAGAGGTGGTCAGGGTCCTGCTCAGACTAGCCATTTACCCTTGAAGATCAACATGGCTGGTGTTATACCCGTTATCTTCGCAAGTAGTATATTACTGTTTCCAGCGTCTATCGCTCAGTGGTTTGGTAGTGCGAGTGAAGGTAAGTCTGGCGAAATTCTGCAAGAAATTGCATTGGCTATTGGTCCGGGCCAGCCACTTAATTTTGTGTTGTTCGGTGTTTTGATCGTGGTGTTCTGTTTCGTTTACACAGCGATGATGTATAACCCGAAAGAAGTCGCAGATAATTTGAAACGAGGCGGAGCTTATATTCCAGGTATTCGTCCTGGTGACCAGTCTGCTAAGTACATCGATAATGTATTAACACGGCTCACGGTGGTCGGCTCTATCTATATAGCAGCGGTAGCGTTATTACCTCAGTTTCTGATGGTATCTGCTAACGTACCGTTCTATCTAGGTGGTACGTCATTGCTTATTGTCGTAGTCGTGGTCATGGACTTTATGTCTCAGGTTCAATCGCACTTGATGTCGCATCAGTACGATTCTGTGATGAAAAAGGCCAATTTGCAGAGTTATGGGCGCGGTTCGCGATAAGCGCAGCGTATTGCCCTGAGTTTTTTGGAGTAAATTAAGATGAAAGTTCGTGCTTCAGTAAAGAAAGTTTGCCGTAACTGCAAGATAGTACGCCGTAAGGGTGTTCTGCGTGTAATTTGTAATGCAGAGCCACGCCACAAGCAGCGTCAAGGTTAATAGTTCGGTAACTTGTTAAAACCGGTGTTGTGTATTTTGTGCTTGTGAGTACGATGTAGGCAAAACCCTTCAGGGGTTCTTCTCCTGATAAATACGAGGTGTTGACTGTCGCACAGTTGGAAACAACTGTGCTATTGCTTTTTGGTCGTTTTGCCGCTATTCTTCGCGCCCTTTCAAGGTGCTTGAATGGTGCTAGCCGCCGTTAACACTGAAAATCTTATCTAGTTGGAGTAAGTTGAATGGCTCGTATCGCTGGTGTCAATATACCAGATCATAAGCATGCCGTGATTTCCCTCACTTATGTATTCGGTGTTGGTAAAACCAAAGCCAAAGAAATTTGTGAGGCAACCGGTATCGCAGAGTCCACCAAAATTGGTGAGCTTGGCGAAGATCAAATGGATTCTATTCGTAGCGAAGTGGCAAAAATTACCGTAGAAGGTGATTTGCGTCGTGAAATTTCCATGAACATCAAACGTTTGATGGATTTGGGTAGCTATCGTGGAATGCGCCATCGTCGCAACCTGCCCGTACGTGGTCAGCGTAGCAAGACGAACGCTCGTACGCGTAAAGGTCCTCGTAAGCCAATTAAGAAGTAAGCTTCGGGTTTATTCACTCTAACTTATCAGTTCGGGAAAATATTGCTATGGCAAAGCCAGGTGGTAAAAGCACGACGAAGAAAAAGGTCAAAAAGACCGTCGTCGATGGTATTGCACACATACATGCCTCATTTAATAACACTATCGTGACAATCAGTGATCGTCAGGGTAATACACTGTCATGGGCCACTGCTGGTGGTTCAGGCTTCCGTGGTTCACGAAAAAGTACTCCTTTCGCGGCACAGGTTGCTGCTGAGCGAGCTGGTCAAGCAGCTCAGGAATACGGTTTAAAGAACTTGGATGTAGAAGTTAAAGGTCCAGGGCCCGGCCGTGAATCAGCCGTTCGAGCCTTGAATAACGTTGGTTATAAAATCACCAACATCACAGACGTTACGCCGATTCCACATAACGGCTGTCGTCCACCCAAAAAGCGTCGAGTATAAGGAGGAACGAAAGTGGCACGTTATATAGGTCCTACTTGTAAACTGTCTCGCCGTGAAGGAACAGATTTGTTCCTAAAAAGTGGTGTGAGACCTTTAGAAAGTAAATGTAAAGCCGAAAATGCTCCAGGCATGCACGGCCAACGTCGTGGTCGATTGTCTGATTACGGTGTTCAGTTACGTGAAAAACAAAAGGTTCGTCGTACTTATGGCGTACTGGAAAAACAGTTCCGTAGCTACTATAAAGAAGCTGCACGCCGAAAAGGCGCAACCGGTGAGAACTTGTTGAAGCTTTTGGAAAGTCGTTTAGATAATGTCGTATACCGCATGGGCTTTGGCTCTACTCGTTCTGAGTCTCGCCAGTTGGTATCACACAAATCTATATTGGTTAACGGTAAAGTATTGAACATCCCGTCTTACCAAGTATTGGTAGGTGATGTGATTACGATTCGTGAAAAGGCCAAAAGTCAGTTGCGTATCCAAAATGCAATGGGTATCGCCGCTCAACGCCCTGACGTTGAATGGGTTGACGTAAACTCCGATAAGAAAGAAGGAACATTTAAACGCGTTCCTGATCGTGCAGATTTACCAGCCGATATCAACGAGAACCTCATTGTTGAGCTTTACTCTAAGTAAAGCTTTATCAACTTGGTTTTTAATTAAGCTATACAATCACATACAGGTGCTTATATGCAGAGTGCGGTTAACGAATTTTTGACTCCTCGTCACATTGATGTAACAGAAGTGGCGCCAACTCGTGCGAAGGTAGTACTAGAACCCTTAGAGAGAGGCTTTGGTCACACCCTTGGTAATGCGTTACGCCGTATTTTATTGTCTTCTATGCCTGGCTGTGCGATTACGGAAGTCGAGATCGCTGGTGTGCAGCATGAATACAGCGCTATTGAGGGAGTACAGGAAGACGTAATTGAAATCTTGTTGAACCTTAAGAACGTTGCTGTGGTCATGCACACTAAAGATCTAACAACGTTATCGTTGACCAAACAAGGCCCTGGCGTTGTGACAGCAGGCGATATCCAGCTAGATCATGAAGTGGAAATTGCTAACCCTGAACTCGTTATCGCTAATATTACGGGTGATATGACCCTTGATATGAAATTAACGGTCGGTCGCGGTCGCGGTTATCAGCCAGTAGATGCTCGCCAGTCTGATGAAGATGAGACTCGCGCAATTGGTCGACTGCAGTTAGACGCATCGTATAGCCCTGTTCGTCGCTTGGCTTACACAGTGGAAAGCGCTCGTGTTGAACAGCGTACGGATCTTGATAAGTTGGTGTTAGATTTAGAAACCAACGGTACTATCGATCCTGAAGAAGCTATTCGCCGTGCGGCGACTATTCTGCAGCAGCAGTTGGCTGTGTTTGTAGACCTTGAAGGTGAGAAGGAAGTTGAGCCGGAGCAGAAGGAAGATCAAATTGACCCAGTACTACTGCGTCCTGTTGATGACCTTGAGTTAACCGTCCGGTCTGCGAATTGCTTGAAAGCTGAAAATATATACTACATCGGTGATTTGATTCAGCGCACCGAAGTTGAATTGTTAAAAACCCCAAATTTGGGTAAGAAGTCTCTTACTGAGATCAAAGATATCCTCGCTTCACGCGGTTTGTCTTTGGGGATGCGTTTGGAAAATTGGCCACCAGCTAGTTTGAAAAACAACGATTAATGTAGGGGCGGTAATTTACCGCCTGTTGAACAATTTTGATTTGCTGAGATAGCAATCGAGTGAAGGGTTAGAGTCATGCGCCATCGTCATAGTGGACGTCAGTTAAATAGAAACAGTTCTCACCGTAAAGCCATGTTCAAGAATATGGTAGCGTCATTGGTAGAGCACGAATTAATTAGAACAACTTTGGCAAAAGCTAAAGAGTTGCGGAGTCACGCAGAGCCACTGATTACCTTGTCAAAGGTAGACAGTGTTGCTAATCGCCGTTTGGCATTCGATAGAACGCGTAACAAAGCGACCGTTGGTAAGTTGTTCAACGAACTTGGTCCTCGTTACGAAGGCCGTCCTGGTGGCTATTTGCGTATTTTAAAGTGCGGTCTTCGTACTGGCGATAAAGCGCCTATGGCTTACGTGGAATTGGTAGATCGTCCACGTGCTAGTGCGGAAGAGTCTGCTGCCGAGTAAGCAACTTATCCTGGTTACTTGCTGGCCGTGATCGCTATACTGTCTAGGTTTTGAGTATCAGCGGCGTTCGTTAGCTACATACAAGTAATTCCTAAAACGCTCTCCTTTCAGGAGAGCGTTTTTTTTGTGCTGTATTATTTGCCATCGTGAGCACCTTGGCGCAGTGTTGATATTGGTATAGCTCGATTGATTAATGATTTTTCTAGGAAGGGGTGCTTGGCACTCAATGTTTAATTTAAGGTACTCCTGAACGTATTCACTTTTCGTAGTATTTTGCGCCAACGTAATATGCTTTTCATGCCAGCTAAAAATATCTGCTATTTTTTTTCATAGATTGTCTGATCCTTCCGTTACTGAATTTTGCTGCTATTATTCAGAGCATTGTCGCCGTTAACGAGTGTTGTATGCATTGTTGCCTAGCGGTAGGTGCAGTGCTTATCTTCCGTATGACCACTCCAATTCGTACCTTTTGCCTTTGTTGTCATCACGCTTAGTTAACTTATAGTGTAGAGTCTCGCACTATTGGCCGGCCCTTTGCAGTGAAAGTAGTATCAGCGAATAATGGATTTAATATGAGTGATCTCGATCGGTTGTTTTATTGGCGTGGTATCGCAAAAGAATATCGAAATTATCGTGGTGAATTAGTTCAGGTGCCTATACAAAATCGACTTAATTTACTGCAAGCGATGAATGTCGATGTCAAGGATGAGAGGGCCATTAAAGCATCTGCCGACGAATTGGATGTGGGGCCCTGGAGGCATTTTTTTCCTCCCCTACAGACGTGTCGTATAGCCGTGAATGAGTCGGCTCATTTTTTCGTAAATTTGCACCCGGCATTGTTATCCGAAAAATTACATTGGAAGTTGGTTGGAGACGGTGGTGTCGTGGCCGATTCTGGTGCGGTAAAGCCCGAGGATGCGCCAGAGTTGGGTGACTATGTTTATAAGGGAAATCGTTATTCTCGAAGAAAGATCCATAGCGCTGTCTCAACACCAGGTTATTACACGCTCAATATCGGTTTCCCCACGCTAAGCGCCTCAAAATTAGGCTTACTCAATGATGGCGGCGAAGCGCATAAATTACATGCGCTACTGGCGGTTGCCCCTATTCAGGTATTTCAGCCCGCTTGGCTAATCGAGGGAGATAGCCCGTGGGGGTTTATCATTCAGCTTTATACGATTCGTACTGATGGAGATTGGGGTATTGGTGACTTTTCGGATTTACAACTGCTTACGAGTAAGGCCGCGGCACTAGGCGCTGATGTTATTGGGTTAAATCCTCTGCATGTATTGCTTCCAGACGTTGAAGCTCACAATAGTCCGTATAGCCCGTCCGATCGGCGTTTCATTAATCCACTCTACATTGACCCTACGAATGAACCCGATTTTCTACGTTCTAATAGTCTCCATTCTGCAGAGAGTAAAGCGGAAAGGAAGGCGCGTTTAGGGGTGCTAAGAGATCGCCCTAGTGTTAACTATAGTGCGGTTAAGAACCTTAAATATCCGGTTTTTGAAGCGATGTTTAAGCAATTTATAAGCGATGATGGTGTAAACCACGGCGCACGATGGGATGCATTTCAGGCGTTTGTTCGGGTCAGTGGCGTTCCGCTTAAGCAATTCGCACTTTATGAGGCTGCACGTAATCACTGGGTTGGATCTGAGTATCGCGCGGATATCAGCGACGATGTTTTAATAGCCGCTCCTAACTCTGAGGTGTTTCGGGGCGCGTTAGGCTTGTATGAAGCAGACGTTCTCTTTCATTCATATTTGCAATGGCTAGCGCATCAGCAGTTAGGCGCTTGTCAGGCTCATTGTGAAGCGCTAGGAATGAAGGTTGGATTGGTTCGTGATCTAGCCGTGGGCGCCGATGGTGGTGGGGCCGAAGCGTTTTCAAATCCAGACCAATTTTGCCAATCTGTGTCAGTGGGCGCGCCGCCCGACCCCTTGGCCGAGCAGGGCCAAAATTGGGGGCTGCCGCCGATGGATCCCGCGCATCTTCGCTCTACCGGTTACGCTCATTTTATACAGATATTACGCGAAAATATGTCGCGTTGCGGAGCGCTCCGTATCGATCACGCGATGTCATTGATGCGGCTATGGTGGTGCCCTCCGGGTAAAACGGCTGATTATGGTGCATATGTGTACTATCCCTTCGACGATATGCTGGCGCTGCTTTGCTTGGAAAGCTATCGTAACGAATGCGCAATTATTGGTGAAGATCTAGGGGTGGTTCCTGATGAATTTAGAGACGCGATTAATGCGGCAGGAATATTTTCTAATCGAGTATTCTATTTTGAGCGTGAACATTATACTGCGTTTAAATCACCGGAGTATTACGATGAGCATGCGCTTGCCATGGTCAATAATCATGATGTTCCTACGTTGAAAAGCTGGTGGGATGGTACTGATTTATTGCTGAGAGATCGCCTTAATATATTTGAAGAAGGTGTTAATTACGCATTAATGGTTGAGCAGCGAAGCCGTGATAAAAAGGAGGTGCTAGATTTTTTAGATCGCCAACATTTATTGCCACGCGCTTGGTCGCATCGTGAGGTATCAAGAGATGCTGATGTTAATTTAATATTTTCAATTTTAAAGGCTGTTAGCCGGGTCCGCTCCAAACTATTTGTAATACAGTTAGAGGATGTTCTTTTAATGGATGAACCCGTCAATGTGCCCGGAACCTACAAAGAATACCCTAATTGGCAGCGTAAAATTTGTAAGAGCGTAGAAGATATTTTTGATTGTGAAAGAACAATACTGCTGCTTAAAGAAATAGATGCACAGAGACGAAACCGAAAGTAGGAGAGTGATACACGTTATGGGTAGGATTGCACCAGAAGTTATACAGTCGGTAGTTGATTCCCACTGTGACGACATTTTTTCCATTCTAGGCTGCCATACGGTTGCCCAAAATCAATATGAAGTCCGTGCATACCTTCCCTACGCGGACGCGGTTGAAGTGTTTAGTTACGACGAAGCTACGCTGCTCGCTAAAATGGAGTGTGTTCACGAGGGCGGTTTCTACATAGGGTTAATCGCCTCAGATACCCGCTTCAAATATAAGTTGAATGTCTGTATTGAGGGGCGTTGGCAACTACAGGAAGATGCGTATCGATTCGGCAGCGGCATAGGTGAGCAGGATCTTTATTTGTTCGGTGAAGGTACACATGAAAACGCTTATCAGTTTATGGGTGCTCAGTTAAAGACTAACGATGGCGTTTGCGGTACACAATTTTCAGTATGGGCGCCAAATGCAGGAAGAGTATCTGTTATTGGTGATTTCAATCGCTGGGACGGGCGCTGCCATATGATGCGTAAGCATAATCCGAGTGGTATTTGGGAAATATTCGTTCCCAACGTTACTGACGGCGCACTCTATAAATATGAGCTGAAGACGCAGGATGGAAAACTGTTACCGCATAAAGCGGATCCCTATGGTTTTTTTGCACAGCAACCTCCAGAACAAGCGTCTAGGGTTTATAACAATTGTGAGTATGAGTGGGGTGACGCTCATTGGAAAGAGCGGCAACAGATTTTTACAAAGCGCGATAAGCCCGTCTCTATCTATGAAGTTCATCTGGGTTCGTGGCGGCGGGTATATAAAGAGCAAAACCGCTACCTGAATTATAGAGAGCTTGCTGCTGAACTTATTCCTTATGTAAAAGAAATGGGATTTACGCACTTACAGTTAATGCCCATAAGTGAATTTCCCTTTGACGGTTCTTGGGGGTATCAACCTATTGGTTTGTTTGCGCCTACAAGCCGATACGGTACGCCGGATGATTTTAAGTTTTTTGTGGATGAGTGTCATCGCGCTGACGTTGCCGTTTTAATCGACTGGGTGCCAGGCCATTTTCCCACAGACCAACACGGATTAGGGTGTTTTGACGGAACGCCTTTGTATGAGCATGCTGATGCGCGGCAAGGTTTTCATCCTGATTGGAATACCTTTATTTATAATTACGGGCGCAAGGAGGTTGCAAACTACTTGATGGCCAATGCGTTATTCTGGCTTGATGTATTTCATATTGATGGCTTACGCGTAGATGCCGTAGCCTCAATGCTGTATTTGGATTACAGCCGGAACGACGGTGAATGGGTGCCTAATGCCTATGGTGGACGGGAGAATTTAGAAGCAATCGATTTTCTGCGCCATGTAAACGAGCGCGTCTACAAAAATTACCCTAATTGTATGATGGTTGCGGAAGAGTCCACAGCGTGGCCGGGCGTATCCAAGCCAACGAATTTTGGTGGTCTTGGATTTGGCTATAAATGGAATATGGGGTGGATGAACGATAGTCTAGACTATATTGCCAAAGAGCCTGTCCATCGACAATTCCATCATCACGGTATGACATTCAGCCTTTACTATGCATTCAGCGAAAATTTTATTTTACCTTTAAGTCATGATGAAGTTGTACACGGTAAGGGCTCGATACTGGGCCGAATGCCTGGCGATACTTGGCAAAAATTCGCGAATTTGCGAGCCTATTACGCTTTTATGTGGGCGCATCCGGGTAAAAAGTTATTGTTTATGGGATGTGAGTTTGGTCAAGGGCCGGAATGGGATCATGATCAGAGCTTGCGTTGGGATCAGCTCGAAATCCCGGAGCATGCGGGCGTTAAATGGTTGATTCGCGATCTGAATAAATTATATTGCGCGTCGCCCGCTCTTTATGAACTCGATGCAGAGGAAGCCGGTTTTGAATGGGTAGAGGCTGACGATCGGCACAATTCAATTTTTGCTTTTTACCGTATCTCAAAAAACTCCCACGAAAAATTGTTGTTCGTCTGCAACTTTACGCCAATGGTGAGAGAAGGGTATCGCGTAGGGGTCCGCGAGCCCGGGGTGTATAAAGAGTTGTTGAATACTGATAGTGAAATATATGGGGGAAGTAACGTAGGGAATGCGGGTGAAGTTTCCTCCGAGCCTGTGCCTTGGCACCATCGGGATCACTCCATTCAAATAACGTTGCCTCCGTTAGCGGCTGTAATATTAACGTGTAATGAGTGAGAGGCTAGTGCGTTGTTAAAATTCCGTGGGGTAATAGATTGAATGAATAAGTTTACGCAAACGAAACAATTTGTTACTCGAGAGGGGAGTTCCTATCCTCTCGGCGCGAGTTGTCTTGAGGGAGGCGTTAATTTCGCGCTTTTTTCTGCTCATGCGTCGAGTGTAGAGTTATGCCTATTTGATGAGTTGGGGCGAATGGAGCTAGCGCGTATTACCATGGACGCTCAAACTGATCAGGTCTGGCATGTTTTTGTCGAGGGGCTGCCGTCGGGAGCGCTATACGGTTATCGAGTGCACGGTGCATACGAACCCCAGAGAGGGCACCGCTTTAATCCACATAAGTTATTACTGGATCCTTACGCTAAGCAAATTGACGGTCTGTTTCGTTGGGTGCCCGGAGTTTATGGCTACGATCTTGATAGTCCACATCAAGATCTGGTTCTTGATACTCGTGACAACGCTGCTGAAGTGCCGAAGTGTGTCGTAGTATCGGAGGAAGATCTAAGTATTCAAGATCTGCCGCATCCGGCTCACAACAAACCCAACATTCCAAGGAATGAAATGGTTGTGTACGAAACGCATGTGAAAGGCTTTAGCCAGCTAAACCTTGACGTGCCTGCCCATGATCGGGGCAGTTATGCGGGGCTAGCACACCCGAAAGTTCTGGCGTATCTGAAAAATTTGGGTATTACCTCTATAGAGCTGTTACCGGTACACGGTTTTATTGATGAGTATTTTTTACAAAGCCACGGGTTAAGTAATTACTGGGGCTATAACTCTCTACACTTTTTCTCTCCTCATGCAGGTTATTCTGGTAGTGGACGGCCAGTCGAATTTAAAAGAATGGTTAGCGCGGTACATGAAGCCGGAATGGAGGTGATTCTGGATGTTGTTTATAACCACACGGCTGAAGGTAATCATTTAGGCCCCACTCTTTCTTTTCGGGGTATCGATAACGCGTCTTACTATGCGCTACAAGCGCACGATCAACGTTTTTATGTCAACGATACAGGGTGTGGCAATACATTAAATGTGCGCCACCCAAGAGTGTTGCAGATGGTGATGGATAGTTTGCGCTATTGGGCGGGAGAAATGGGTGTAGATGGTTTCCGTTTCGACTTGGCAACCGTTTTGGGGCGCGAGTCCTACGGCTTTGATGCTGGAAGTGGTTTTTTCGATGCGCTCAGACAAGACCCCGTATTGGCAAACGTTAAATTAATTGCAGAGCCTTGGGATATCGGGCCTGGCGGATATCAGCTCGGAAACTATCCAAGTGGTTGGTGTGAGTGGAATGATAGGTACCGCGATACATGTCGAAAATTTTGGAAAGGAGAGCCGGGTGTGTTACCGGAATTTGCGAGACGTATACACGGCTCCAGCGATCTTTTCGAACATTCCGGTCGAACACCGTCATCAAGTATCAATTTCGTCACGAGCCACGATGGTTTTACGTTGCATGACCTCGTGAGTTATCGAGAGAAACATAATGAGCGCAATAAGGAACAGAATCGAGACGGCCACCATGCCAATTTTAGTGAGAACTATGGGGTCGAAGGCAAAACAACTGATCTCAAAATAGGGTCCATTCGGCGCCGACAAAAGCGCAATATATTAGCGACGTTATTCCTATCCCAAGGAACGCCAATGTTACTAGCGGGTGACGAGCTGGGGAAAACACAGAAGGGTAATAATAATGCCTATTGCCAGGACAATGATATTACTTGGATTGATTGGCAGGCGTTAACTGAAGAGGATAAAGAGCTCCAAGAATATGTGAGCTATATCATCTCCATTCGACAGCAATACCCTCTACTTACCTTTCCGCGTTATATACATCGCCCAGATGAACCCAACAGTAATATTAAATGCGCTGTTCGATGGGTAAATACAGCGGGCGAAGAGATGAAAGAGTCTCACTGGACTGAACAAAATGTTAATACACTCGGTTGGATTTTGGAACGGTACCCTGTTGACGATGCAGCTCTAAGCGAGGGCAAAAGCCGTCTGCTAGTGCTATTTAATTCAGGGTTGTCTGATGTTGATTTTCGTATACCCATAGGTACACCAGATGCAGACGGTATTGAAGCGTTGTACTGGGAAGCGAAAATCGATACAAAGCAAGAAAAGGGAATACCCGTTATACCGCGTTTTGAAAAAGGTGGAATGATTACATTGCCTGCCCAAAGTCTACAGTTACTCGTAGCTGTTTTTGAACATTAAACTACATTACAACACACACACTAAAGGATAGCGTTATGGATAAAAAATTGTTGGAGCCAATCCTCAGCAATGACCATGACCAGGTAGCTGCGGATCTACATCGTCATTTCAATTTTACTTTAGGCCGTTTCGATACAGATGATCTTAGTGGATATATGATGACGGCGCTCGCGTTAACTGTGAGAGACAGATTAATGGAACGCTGGCGAATTACTAAAGCGCATGAGCAAGGGAAACGAGCCAGAAAGGTCTATTACCTATCCCTGGAGTTTTTGCTTGGCCGCAGTCTTGGTAACGCTATATTGAATTTAAATATGCAAGACTCTATTCGGCAGGCCTTAAGTGAATTTAGTGCAGATTTAGAATCCATCGAAATGGAAGAGAAAGACGCGGGCCTAGGTAATGGTGGGTTGGGTAGGCTAGCAGCATGTTTTATGGATAGTTGTGCAACGTTGGGTTTGCCGGTAATTGGTTACGGCATTCGTTATGAATACGGGATGTTTCAACAAAGTTTTAAAGAAGGGAGGCAGGTGGAGCAACCGGACCATTGGTTGATTGCGGGAAACCCCTGGGAAATCGAGCGGACTCGTCATACGAGGCGTGTAAAATTTTACGGGCAGTCGGAGTACTATCATAATGACGCGGGAGAATTATGCGCTCGCTGGATACAATCTCAAGATGTATTGGCGGTGCCCTACGACATGCCGATACCGGGTTACAAAAATGACAAGGTGAACACGTTGCGATTATGGAAGGCCGCAGCCACTGATGAATTTAACCTGCAAGAATTTAACGAGGGTGACTACTCCGATGCGGTAGCACAAAAAAATCTTGCAGAACAAATAACCATGGTGTTATATCCAAATGATGCGAGCGAAAATGGCAAAGAGCTTCGATTGCGCCAGCAATATTTCCTTGCTTCGGCTAGTTTGCAAGACGTCATCGCTGATTGGGTGCTAGAGAACGAAGAAAAATTTGAAGAGTTCGCAGCATTTAATTGTTTCCAGCTGAATGACACCCACCCTACGTTAGCGGTTGCAGAGCTAATGCGTCTTTTGATGGATGAGCATGGGCTGTCGTGGGACGATGCGTGGACAATAACTACTAAAACTATGGCCTATACAAACCATACGTTACTGCCTGAAGCTCTAGAAAAATGGTCTGTTGATTTAGTTAAAGAGTTGCTGCCTAGGCTGCTTGATATTATTTACGAAATTAATGCACGTTTCTTAGCGGTTGTTGCCCACCGGTGGCCAGGGGATGTGTCTCGCCAGCAGAGAATGTCGCTTATTGAAGAAGGTTCGGCCCCCCAAGTGCGTATGGCATACTTAGGGATTGTGGGTAGTTTTTCCGTAAACGGTGTCGCAGAGCTACATTCGAAATTGTTGACAACGGGCTTGTTCCGAGACTTTTTCGAGCTGTGGCCTGAAAAATTTAATAACAAAACGAATGGTGTTACCCCTCGGCGCTGGTTGGCTCATTGTAATCGAGACTTAGGCGATCTATTTACCGAGTCGCTTGGTACTGGATGGAAAACTGATTTGTCGCAGCTAGAAAAATTACGAGACTTTGCTGATGACGCTGAATTTGGCCAGCGATGGGATGCCGTAAAACGAAAAAATAAAGAGCGTTTGCGCGATCGTGTGATACAAAAGTGTAATGTCGAGTTTGATCTCGACAGTATTTTTGATGTTCAGGTTAAAAGAATCCATGAATACAAACGTCAGCTTTTGAATATTTTACATGTTATACACCTGTACGATCGAATAACTCGCGGCGATACTGAAGGGCTTGTCCCTAGATCTGTCTTGCTAGGAGGCAAGGCCGCACCGGGGTACGCGCTTGCTAAGTTGACTATTAAGCTGGCGAATAACGTTGCGCAAGTGGTGAACTCAGATAAAAGTGTAGATCCGTATCTAAAACTAGCTTTTTTACCCAATTACAGGGTGAAATCCATGGAGATAATCTGCCCCGGAACTGATTTGTCTGAGCAGATATCTACCGCTGGAAAAGAGGCATCAGGTACAGGTAATATGAAGTTTATGATGAACGGAGCTCTCACGATTGGGACGTATGACGGTGCTAATATCGAAATTCTAGAGGCTGTTGGCCGTGAAAACTTTTTTCTTTTTGGGCTGAAAGTAGAAGAGATACCGGAATTTAGTTTACATAACAGCCCCAATGATATTATTGAAAATGACGAAGATTTAAAACGCGTATTGCGGTTGATTGAGTGCGGTCACTTTAGTATGTTCGAACCAGGAATCTTTGAGCCAATTGTTCAGTCTATTCGAAACCCCATGGATCCGTGGATGGTGGCTGCAGACTTTAGAAGTTATATAGATGCGCAATGGTCTGCTTCGCAGGTGTATAAACAGAAGAAAGTTTGGACAAAATCCAGTATCTTGAATACGGCAGCAAGTGGTTACTTTTCAAGTGATCGAACAATTCAAGATTATGCTCGAGATATTTGGAAAATATAAATAATGTTTAATTGAGGCTGATTATTTTGACGCCTAACTTTGTCGGTTGCGATAGGGGTATCTTTGCACCGTTTTAATTTGGATTAAAGGAGGAAGCTGATGTTAGATCCGAATTCCCGCTACGTGAGTCGATTAACTCGCGATACTATGGCCCTAATTCTCGCAGGAGGCCGTGGTAGTCGTTTGCATGAATTGACCGATTGGCGAGCGAAACCCGCATTACATTTTGGCGGTAAGTTTCGGATAATTGATTTTCCGTTATCGAATTGCGTTAATTCCGGTATTCGAAAAATCGGAGTGTTAACTCAATATAAAGCGCACTCCCTTATTCGCCACTTAGTGCGTGGATGGAGTCATTTCAAAAAAGAGCTAGGGGAGTATGTCGAAATACTGCCTGCGTCTCAGCGTTATTCTCCGAATTGGTATCAGGGGACTGCTGATGCAATCTATCAAAATCTAGATATTATTATGTCGGAAGCGCCTAAGTATGTAATGGTGTTATCTGGTGACCATGTGTATCAAATGGATTATGGGTCAATGCTCGCCTATCACGTGGAAAAAGGCGCGGACCTCACGGTGTCATGTATAGAAGTGCCTATTGAAGAGGCCGCCGGAGCATTTGGTGTGATGACGGTTGATGATGATAACCGAATCGTGCGCTTTGATGAAAAGCCCAAAACCCCCACGGAGTTGTCTGATCAGCCCGGCATGACACTTGCTTCTATGGGTAACTATATTTTTAATACAGAGTTCTTATTCGAGCAGTTGCGTAAGGATGCCGAAAACCCAGATTCGGAGCACGATTTTGGTAAAAATATAATTCCAGAAATTATTAATACTCATAATGTTCGCGCATTTCGATTTCGTGATCACGACACCGCTGTTGCGTCTTATTGGCGTGATGTAGGGACATTGGATTCTTTCTGGGAAGCCAATATGGAACTGGTGTCTCCTTCGCCCGCGTTAAATTTATATAACCACGATTGGCCAATCTGGACCTATCAAACACATTTGCCTCCTGCAAAATTTGTATTTGATGATGAAGGACGGCGTGGCTACGCGGTTGATTCTATGGTATCGGGTGGTTGTGTTATTTCTGGTGGGGAGGTTAAAAAATCGCTGCTGTTTTCGGATGTTCACGTGCACTCGTTTACAACCATTGAAGAAGCCGTGGTATTGCCTGAAGTTGAAATTCATCGTCATGCGAAGATAAAACGCGCGATTATTGATGGTGGTTGCGTTATTCCAGAAGGGATGGTTATTGGGCATGACCACGAACATGATATCGCTCGAGGGTTTAGGGTCTCGAAGAAAGGTGTTGTTTTGGTTACACGCGAGATGCTAGGCCAAGGCTCTAGCGTACGTTAGAGGTATTACTAAGAGAGCGAATGAAAAATAATAAACGTATTTTGATGGTTGCCGCGGAGAACGATTTTCTTCCTGGTGCAAAAGTAGGAGGTGTGGCCGATGTAATTCGCGATCTACCTCCCGCTATTGTGGCGTTGGGAGCTGAGGTTGATGTTGTGCTTCCGTCATATGGCTTTTTAGCACGCCTTCCTGGGTTGAATATTGTTGCCGAGTATGAAGTCAGTTTTGGCGGTTCGACTCATCAGGTAGTGTTGTTGCTGCAGACCCAAAAAAATGGGGGGGCTAGCAACTATATTATTCATCACCCCGCTTTTTCTCCCAGTGGCGAAACGGTCTATTGTAATGATCATGATCGACCTTTTGCCACCGACGCAACAAAGTTTGCTTTTTTTTGCGCTGCATTGGGTAAGGCGTTATTGGACGGTGCGCTGGCGCGGCCCGATGTTCTCCATTGTCATGATTGGCACACAGCCTTTCTCTTAATCTTGATAGAGTTTTCACCGGCGTTACAAACCTTAAAGACTATTCGGTCGGTTTTCACCATTCATAATTTGGCGATGCAAGGTGTTAGGCCCCTTAGGGGGGATTCGTCTTCATTGGAAACGTGGTATCCAGATTTACATTATGATGGCCAAAGTATTTGCGATCCGGTTAATCCTCATTGTGTTAATCCAATGCGTGCCGCAATTCTTTTAGCCGACAAAGTGCATACGGTTTCGCCTACGTATGCAGAAGAAATACTGCAGCCTAGTGACAAGATAAACGGCCTATACGGTGGCGAAGGCCTGCAAGATGATTTAAACGGACGCTCTGCAACAGGTGATCTAGTTGGGATTATAAATGGCAGCGAATACCCAAAGGGCGCTCGTTATGCTGATCCGGCCAAGAAAAAAGTCGTGGCGCTTGCTGAAGAATGTTTGGTGACATGGGCCAGTCATCAGTCGGAGTTGTCGAGTGCACATTTTGTCGCAGATAAGCGTTTGGATTATTGGGCTCACAAAAAATCACGCGGTTTCACTGTGACCTCCGTGGGCCGAATCACGGAGCAAAAGGCGAAGTTGCTGTCGACGTATGTCGCGAGTGGGAAGACGGCGTTAGAGACCATGCTCGATACGTTAAGTGACAGGGATCAATTAATACTGCTAGGTACTGGCGATGCCGTCTATGAAGACTTTCTTCTTCGGGTGAGTGGACGCTACAGTAACTTTATTTTCCTGAATGGTTATTCCCATGCACTATCGTTGTATTTATATCGCTATGGCGATTTATTTTTAATGCCGAGCTCATTCGAGCCCTGTGGGATAAGCCAGATGCTGGCAATGCGGGCTGGTCAGCCGTGCCTTGTGAATAGCGTAGGTGGTTTAAAAGATACTGTAGAACACAATAAGACAGGGTTCTGTTTTAGCGGCGGTTCTGCGGTTGAGCAAGCCGAATCGATGGTGGGGGAATTTAAACGTGTACGAACGCTATTTGATGAAGAGCCTGAAGCGTGGAAAAAAATGATGCGTGCTGCGGGTGATGTGCGCTTTACTTGGCAGCAAAGCGCACAGTCTTATATGCAGGAGCTTTATACGCAGTAACGTTTTATTATTTTACTAACATGTCTTTTAGGTAGGCGCCGGTATAGGATTTCTTCACGCGCGAAACGGTTTCCGGCGTTCCTTCTGCGATAATTTGACCGCCGCCGCTTCCTCCCTCTGGGCCTAAATCGATAACCCAGTCAGCTGTTTTAATAACATCAAGGTTGTGCTCAATAACAACGATTGTATTGCCGTGGTCGCGCAATCGATGTAATACATTAAGTAATTGTTGAATGTCGTGAAAGTGCAACCCCGTAGTGGGTTCGTCGAGAATGTAAAGTGTTTTACCAGTGTCACGTTTAGAAAGCTCGCGACTAAGTTTTACTCTTTGCGCTTCGCCGCCGGATAGCGTGGTAGCGGCTTGGCCTAGGCGAATGTATGCAAGGCCTACGTCCATGAGTGTTTGTAGTTTCTTTGCGATTGCGGGTATTGCGTCAAAGAATTCACGTGCGTCCTCAACGGTCATGTCTAAACATTCGTGAATGTTTTTACCCTTGTATTTTATTTCGAGAGTTTCTCGGTTGTAACGTTTGCCCTTACAGACGTCACAAGGGACGTACACGTCGGGTAAAAAGTGCATTTCGACTTTTACAACGCCATCGCCCTGGCAGGCTTCACAGCGGCCACCTTTTACATTAAAACTGAAGCGGCCAGGTTTGTACCCTCGTGAGCGCGCTTCTTGTGTACCAGAAAATATATCGCGGATGGGTGTAAAGATCCCGGTGTAAGTAGCAGGGTTTGAGCGAGGCGTACGGCCAATAGGGCTTTGATCTATATCCACGCATTTGTCGAGCAGCTCTAGGCCTTCTACTGAATCGTGCTTTGCGGGAGTTAAGGTTGTTGCACCGTTTAATGCCGTGGCGGCGAGAGGGTAAAGCGTGCCATTAATAAGGGTTGATTTTCCTGAACCCGAAACGCCTGTTACGCAGGTCATAATCCCAAGGGGGATAGTGAGTGTGACATCTCGTAAGTTGTTGCCTCGGGCTTTATGCAATATTAGATGGCTATCGTCTTTCGGCTTATGCCGCAAAGACGGGACTTCAATTTTTTTGCGGCCAGTTAAGTAGTCGGCCGTGATAGAGTTTTTTGCCTTAAGAACCTGTTTGTAGGTTCCTGCAGCAATCACTTCGCCACCGTGCACGCCCGCACCGGGGCCAATATCGACAACGTAATCGGCTGCGCGAATAGCGTCTTCGTCGTGCTCCACAACGATTACGGTATTGCCTAAGTCTCGCAGGTGGGTAAGGGTGCCCAGTAGCCGGTCATTGTCACGTTGATGTAAGCCTATAGAAGGCTCGTCTAGGATATACATCACACCAACAAGCCCGGCACCAATTTGGCTGGCTAATCGAATACGTTGTGCTTCACCGCCGGAGAGCGTTTCTGCGCTGCGGTTGAGCGTTAAATAGTTGAGGCCAACGTCGACTAAAAAACGAAATCGGTCACGTAGCTCTTTTAATATTTTGTCGGCTATCTTGTGCTTGGCGCCGGTAAATTTTAATTTCTTAAAATAATCATAGGCTTCGCCGACCGGGAATTCGGTAATCTCGGGTAGTGTCTTTTTGTCGATAAATACGTGACGGGCCTCTTTGTTTAACCTGGCTCCATCGCAGTCTGGGCATTTCATAATGGATAAAAATTTGGAGAGTTCTTCGCGAACAGAATTTGATTCTGTATCGCGGTAGCGTCGTTCGAGGTTAGGCACTACGCCTTCAAAGGCGTGCTTGCGATTATAGGTGTCACCTCGGTCGTTGACGTAACTAAAATCAATTTCCTCACCTTTGGATCCGTATAAAATGACTTCACGGTGTTTTTTTGCAAGGCGTTTCCACTGCTTGTCTGTATCGAAACCGAAATGTTCTGCGAGAGATTTCAGCATATGAAAATAATAGAGGTTGCGTTTGTCCCAACCTCTTATAGCGCCTTCAGATAATGACGATTCAGGAAATTGAATCAATTTATCTTCTGAGAAAAACTGTTTTACGCCAAGGCCGTCACATCCCGAACATGCGCCGGCAGGGCTATTAAAGGAGAAAAGGCGAGGCTCTAGCTCTGCCAGTGAGTAATCACAAACAGGGCACGAATGCTTCGCGGAAAAAACCTGGTCTGGTTTTTTGCCGTCCATATCGGCAACGATGGCAATGCCGTCGGCCAGATTAATTGCAGTTTCAAATGACTCGGCTATTCGAATCGCTATGTCGCTGCGAATTTTAAAACGATCGACCACGGCTTCTACGGTGTGTTTTTTCCGTTTATCGAGGGTAGGGGTATCGTCTAGATCAACCACAAGCCCATCGATGCGCGCTCGAATAAAACCGTCGCGGCGTAGGCTGTCAAATATGTGTAAGTGCTCGCCTTTTCTGTCGCGAATAATTGGCGCGAGCAGCATCGTTTTACTGCCCTCAGGTTGCGTGAGGACTTGGTCCACCATTTCCGAGACCGTTTGAGCGGCGAGGGGTTCGTCGTGCTCAGGGCAGCGAGGTTCGCCTACGCGTGCGTAAAGAAGCCTCAAATAATCGTAGATCTCGGTGATAGTGCCAACCGTGGATCTAGGGTTGTGGGAGGTGGATTTCTGTTCGATGGAAATGGCTGGGCTTAACCCTTCAATATGATCGACGTCTGGCTTTTCCATCATGGATAGGAACTGGCGGGCATAGGTTGATAGGGATTCAACATAACGCCGTTGCCCTTCGGCATAAAGCGTGTCAAATGCCAGAGAAGACTTCCCTGACCCAGACAGGCCAGTGATAACGATAAGCTTATCGCGGGGGAGGTCGAGATCAACATTTTTCAGGTTATGGGTGCGCGCGCCACGTACTACGATGGTATCCACAGATTATTGTCCGGTTAAAAAATGGGGGTTACGGGGCAAATCGCGAAGCGAGATTAGCCAACCGGAAATTATACGCGTTTCATTCGATGAAAGTTTAGACTTTTACATTAACTTTATGGGATTGGGGGCAATAAAAAACCCGGAACAATCCGGGTTTTGGTGTGAGGTATGTCTTAGCGTTTTAGTTATCTAGATCGTCCATATCGCGTACCCAGTTACTGGCCTCGAGACGGTTACGCACGCCAATCTTTTTGTATACGTTATAAAGGTGGCTTTTGACTGTATGCTCACTAACGGACAATGATTCGGAAATATCAGCGTTTGTGGCGCCTTCTTTGATTAATTTCAGAATTTGTTTTTCGCGCTTTGTTAGTTTTACATTCGGTCGTTTAATGTTCGAAGGTGCTTTTCTGTTTTTGTCCAAAAATGTATGAAGTAGTCGGCGGGGCACCCAGAAGTCGCCTTCTAGCAGACATTTTAATCCGCGGATGAGTTGTTCCTGCTCTGAATCTACGTAGAACAAGCCGGAAACACAGGGCCAATCAAGCAGTGATTCCTGTTCGCTTTCATATTCAGCGTTGAGGAGTGCGGCATTAACGTTTTCGAGAGTATTTTGAATCTCGCGAACAAATTCACTGAGTGTTTCCAGGTCTTGACCATTGCAATCGATCAGTATCACATTTGTACCAGCGGGTACTGATCCAAGCTCTCTGTGGACGCTGCAGTCAAGTTGTAATTCTTCGCCGATTAATTTAGCCAGAAGCCCTGTTTGGAGGCTGCTATTGGCTGAGAAAAGGACGATATTGTTACCTTGCACTACAGTGTCTGATTCTAATATAGACACATCATTACCTGATTTCGGTCCACACTTCCCCAATCTTGACGATGAAGTATGAAGTTGATTTATTGTTGTTATCTTCCCCAAGCGGGAGAATCATTGAGCATTGTACCCGATTATTGGTACACCTAGTACCAAAAAGGCTTATTAAATACGCGCCATAGGGACATAAACCTCATTCTTAAGTGGGGGGAGAGGGTTGGTACGGGTTACATTGGCGCGTTAAATTTGCGGTCTCCTTTTCATACTTGAGGGGTGAAATGGGTGTGAGGTACCGCACAATGGGGGTTCTAGCGGTCTAATTCTTCGCGTGGAAGGCGCTAGCGGTGTCGCCAAATGGATCGGCCTGTTAGAATCGCCCTCTTTTAAAATCCGAGGAATTAGACCTTTGCACTCTCAGGTTAAAACGGTTGCATCCTTAGCATCGCTTTACGCATTTCGTATGCTTGGGTTGTTTATGGTGCTGCCTGTCTTGATGTTATACGGTGGCGAATATCGCGGAGCCAGTCCTGCGCTCTTAGGGCTAGCGTTAGGTGTTTATGGCCTCACTCAGGCTCTGTTTCAGATTCCTTTGGGGTTGCTGTCCGATATCTGGGGGCGAAAGCCCGTTATTTTTCTCGGTTTAGTTATCTTTGCCATTGGTAGTTTGGTCGCGGCGCTTGCCAGTTCAATAGAAGGGCTTATTTTAGGCAGGGCCTTACAGGGCAGTGGTGCTATCGCAAGTGCAATTATGGCAATGGTGGCCGATCTTACGTCGGAAGAAAATCGTACGAAAGCTATGGCCGCTATTGGGGCCTCTATCGGCTTATCTTTTTCTGTGGCAATGATAGTGGGGCCGGGTATTGCGTCCAGTGTTGGCTTAGGTGGTGTGTTTGGCGTTTCAGCCCTATTGGCGCTTATAGGTCTGTTAGTACTGCTTTTCGTGGTCCCCAGCCCGCCGCGTTTATCTGCATCGCACCGTGATACGGGCGCAATTCCAGCATTAATTCTCGCCAGCCTAAAAGATACCCAGTTGTTGCGCTTGAACTGGGGGATTTTCGTTTTGCACTTTGTGCTAATGGCCGCATTTTTAGTTGTACCGCTTATGCTTGAAGAGCGATTTGCGGTATCGCGCGATTCTCATTGGCTCGTTTATTTGGGGTTGTTGGGTATCGCTTTTGTTTTGATGTTGCCTCTAGTGATGTTTGCCGAGCGTAAGCGACGCGTTAAAACGGTGTTCGTGGGGGCGGTCGCTTTACTGGGGTTCAGTTTAGCCGTGTTGTCTCAGGTCAATGCTTCGATTGTTGTTTGGTTAACGCTTTTATTGCTTTTTTTTACAGCATTCAATTTGTTGGAAGCGAGCCTGCCGTCTCTTGTGAGTAAAATAGCGCCCGCTGGCGCTAAAGGTACGGCGATGGGAATATATTCAACCAGCCAATTTCTAGGTGCATTTGCTGGAGGCGTTAGTGGTGGTTGGTTGTTAGAGTATTATGGCCCTTCAGAAGTTTATCTGTTGGGGGCTGTTGTTGTAGCGGTTTGGTTTGCCTTTGCTGTAACCATGAAAAGCCCGCGGTATCTTAGTAGTGTGAGCGTCAGTGTTGCCCAAAATTTTAATGCTACTGCGTGTGTTTTGGCAGTGCCGGGTGTTGAGGATGTGTTGTTCGTGAGTGAAGACGCTTTGCTTTACTTAAAGGTGGATAAAAGAGTGTTCGATGAGAGTGAGCTTAATCGCGTGTTGCAGCGTAATTCTTGATTGCTAGGCAATACTGTAAAGGTATTGTTCTGCTAAATTTAGGTGGAGCCAAAGCAGTGAAAAGTCGCTAGAATCGATCGATAGCCAGATTTGAATCATTATTTGATATAGGAGAGTTAACGTGGCCAGCAGAGGCGTAAATAAAGTGATTTTGGTGGGAAATGTAGGTCAAGATCCTGAAACTAAGTATATGCCTTCCGGAGGTGCCGTGACCAATATCAGTGTGGCCACTTCTGAGGCTTGGAAAGATAAGCAGTCTGGGCAGCCTCAAGAACGTACAGAATGGCACCGTGTAGTCTTTTTTAATCGTCTAGCAGAGATCGCCGGCGAGTATCTTCGCAAAGGCAGTAAAGTGTATATTGAAGGCGCCTTGCGCACTCGTAAATGGCAGGGGCAAGATGGTCAAGACCGTTACACCACTGAAATAGTAGCCGCCGAAATGCAAATGCTCGACGCGCGTCAGGGTGGCGAAAATCAAAATTACGGCGGTGGCTTTCAGCAGGGTGCTCCTGCAGCAGCGCCTAATCAGCCGCAAGCGGCTCCCGCTCCGATGCAACAGCAAAATCCAAACCAGCAACAGCAACACGCGCCAGCGCCGCAGCAAACGTCTCATGCTGCTCCGCCACCCGCTATGGATA
>Ga0065722_104335_pt1 | contig 29810 bp, 32 predicted proteins | sample BansetMetagenome_FD_59109 | JGI IMG/M metagenome (GOLD analysis project Ga0065722, IMG submission 59109) | Bankia setacea gill microbial communities from Puget Sound, Washington, USA - Caecum Enriched | ecosystem: Host-associated > Mollusca > Digestive system > Ceca | place: United States... | reverse complement strand
AAAAAGCCGACCCTAGGGTCGGCTTTAATTTTTATACGTTTTAACACTTTAAGCTAGGCTGCAAGTGCTTTTATTTGAGCGTTTAAGCGACTCTTATGTCGAGCGGCTTTGTTTTTGTGAAGAATACCTTTATCGGCCATGCGGTCAATAACAGGTACTGCTGCAACATACGCTTGTTTTGCTTCTTCAGCGTTGCCTGCTTCAATCGCCGCAACAACTTTTTTCAGGTATGTGCGAACCATGGAGCGCAAGCCAGCATTGTGTGCGCGAGCCTTGTCGTTCTGACGGGCACGCTTCTTTGCTTGAGGTGAGTTTGCCACCGCGTTGCTCCTATATAAATCTGTTTAGTATGAGTTGACTACCCCGGAGGGCGCTTTAAGGACGCGGTATTATCCGTGTTTGCCAACCAAAGTCAAGTGCTAGGAAGGCGTATTTCAAAGATAACACCACTGTTGTCTGGGACGTTGTAGCATTGAACTTCGCCGCGATGAAAATCAGCGATCAAACGCACGATATACAGCCCGAGCCCAAGGTGCTGAGTGTTGTCTGGGCTGCTGGTCTTATCTCGAACAGATACCATGGAGTCGAAGAGTTGGCCGTGCATGTGCTTGGGTAGTGGCGGCCCTTCGTTATGTACGGTAAAAACTAGGGTGTTTTGGTGGCGATACAGTCCTAGCTCAATCAGACCGTCGGCGGGACAAAAGTCGGCGGCATTGTCGACCAGTTTATCGAGCATTTGCACGAGCAGTTCGCCCGAGCCTCTAAGGTTTAGCGGGCCATCGCCACGACGAATATTCAGTTTGAAGCTGGCCTGCTGATACACGTCTTCGTAGGCGTCTTTTAAGTTGGTGAGTAGCTCATCACACGGGATTGTTTCGAGTTCCGCCGCTCCTATGGCTTGCTCTACCCTGCTTGCAGCACTCATGGCGTTCAGTATGCTGGACAGCCGGTTAGTGCCTTCCTTGGCTCGTTCTGCGTAAATTCGCGCTTGAGCTGAAATCTTTTCGTGCTCTAGGTTTTCAATGGACGATTTGACGATGGCCAGCGGCGTCCTCAGTTCATGGGATAGCTTGCTAGAGAGTGAGCGTAGGTAATTGGTGTACTCCCTTAATCGAGCCAATAAAACCGCGTAATTTCGAGAAAGGTCGCCGATTTCGTCTCTACTGGTAAAAACCGGAAAATCATCGGCAATTTTCCCGCTATCTGAAATGGCATGTGTTGCGGCCCGGCTGAGGCGGCGAATACGCAAGGACAGCCATGAAGCGTAGAGGATGAGGCTTAGGCTTGCCGCAAAAGTGGCAATGAGTGAGTAGAAAAGTAGTTTATAAAAAGCTGAACTGGTTAGCGACGCAAGACCGTCGGCACTTTGGTCTGCAATAATTACGGCAACCGGTGCTTCCGCTTGGTGTATGGCGTGAGCGTTAAATACGGGGCTTGCAACACGTAATACTCGCTGACTGCCAAGAAGATACCTGCCTTCAGGGTGTGGAGTATTTTTGGAGGCAACTGATTGCAGGGCCTGATTGACCTCTGGAGTGTCTAGCACGCCTGTGTTTTCGCTGCTGTCGAGCTTTGGTAGCGTTTGCGAGCCCAGCGCCGCACGGTAAAACCAATTGAGAAAATTGTGTCGGTTTTGCAGAAGGTCGCTGTCTGCTGTCAACAATACGCCTACCTGAGCGGCGGGGTGCCCGCCTCGAGTCGCCAGTTGCAGTTTCACACCAGCGCGCTCAAAGACGCGTAATTGCTCGGTTAGAAGAGGGGAGGGTAAGATTAGAGGGGGGATCTCTCCGTTTAGGCCTAGGTTATGGGCGGCAGCATAAGGTAGGGCGGCGCTGTCGAATATTTCAATGCCCACGCCAGACCGGGCCCATTCTAAGGGCAAGCGAAATTCCAGTTGATAGCCTGAGCGCCATTCGCTACTCAGGCCTTTCACTTGGTATTCTCGTTCGGGAGTGTTCTCAGTATTCAGCCATGCGGTTTGGAAGTCTCCGGCACCAGTGGCGTATAGGAGTAAGCGAGCGATTTTCCCTTGTTTATGCAGTGTCAGAATGAGGTGGTCATTATTTAGCGGAGAGCTGGTAGTGGGTTTAGCGTAGTCGTGCTGAGCGTCACGGACGCGAATAAAGATCTGCAGCTGAGCGTTTTTTTGTGATGCAAATTCAGGACGGATAGCGGCGGCTAGCTGTGCTTTCGGGGCGCCACCGGGGCCTCTTAGAACCTGCATACTCAGTCGGTTTGCCAGCCATTCGCTGTTGTAACCATCAATGATAGGGTCGGCATTTTGAAGGTAAGCATACAGTGGAACGCTGCCTGCAGGAGGGTTTAAACGCTGTAATTCTTTTAGCAAGGTTTGATCGCTTCCAAAGCGCGCAGAAACGGCCTTGGCGGTGGCAGCTAATGCCTCACTTTGGCCTTTTCGAAGTGTATTCTCCATTTCCCGGATATACTGGCAGCCCACCCAAGGGAGGGTTAGAGTGATGAGACTAACAACCAGCAGTTGTTTACGGAGTTTCATGCAAGCGTATCAGGTTCTTAATGGTTATTTTCGTTTAACCAGCGATAACCCATACCGTAAGCGGTTTGAATACAGTCAAAGTCGTTATCGTGTTCTTTGAACTTTTTGCGAATACGTTTAATGTGGGAGGTAATGGTGTTGTCATCGAGCACAACGTTGGCTGCGTCCATGAGCTGCTGGCGATTTTTGACGTGACCGGGGTGCTGCGCAAGTGAGTGTACAATCCACAATTCAGTGACCGTTAAGTCTACAAGCTGCTCCTGCCATTTAGCTGTCATTCTATCCATGTTGAGGGTGAGTTTGTCTCGGGCGATCTCTTTGTCTTTTGATAGTGGCTGTTTAAACGCATCGATGCGGCGAAACAGAGCCGTTATTCGGGCCAGCATGTGCGGCTGGCTGATGTCTTTGGTGAGGTAGTCGTCGGCGCCGAGGCGCAGCCCCGAAACAACGTCAAACTCACTGTCTCGTGCGGTGAGAAATATTATCGGCAAGGCTGGTGCGCGGCTGCGAAGATCTCTGCAGAGCTCGAAGCCTCCCTCAATTTCTGTGCCCAATCCAACATCAATAATAGCCAGATCTGGAAGGCGGTTTTGAAAGGCCTCCGCGGCCTCGGGGCGGCTTCTATAATGGGAAACTTTGTAGCCCTGTCGGCGCAGTGCGTCACAGTAATTCTGGGCGATGGCTTCTTCATCTTCAACAATAGCAATATGGCGAGACATGGGTGGCTCTTCTCGTTGTCGCGGAACATGCTAGCTTAGCAGTCAACGGGGTGTGGCAACAAGTTGGCGATGGCGTCAGGGCTTGAGTGGTGGGCCTTAAACTATGGGCGGTCAGCAGATTCCACTGATTGTGAATGTAGAGACTAAACTTGACGCCAAGAGGGTCTAACGCGAAACAATATCGGTAGTCGCATCCAATAGTTGAGCGTATAGCCCCGTTATCTCATTCATATTGTTCAGCATAATGTCCGTTGTTCCGGTAATCACAAAAATTAAACGATCGCCTTTTAAGGTCATATCACCATCGAAACCTTTCGAAGCATATCTAAGGTGGCCCTCTGTTTTAAGGATTTTTCGCGCAATTTCGCGGGTATTGAACGCGCTTTCTTTAAGATAGGCGAGCATTAGTTGGTATTCTGCGAGGTCGGAATATAAGCGCTCCAAGCGAGTGCTGTCACCCAGCCAGTAGTACGCGAGGTAGTTCTTGGCAATTCGCTGGGATAGCATTCTCTGTCGTCCAGAAATGTTAACCAGTTCTGCGCTGGATTTGTCGGAAAGCCTTTCCAGCTTACCAACATATTTGTGGGCTGCTGCAAGTAAGCGGTCACTTTGCCTGATGAGTGATTCTGCGTTTGTTTTGGTGGCCTTGCTTTGCGCGACGGGTTTGAATTGGTTCCAGAGTTGTAACACGTTAGTCAAATCCTGAAAAAGTGAGCTCGCTTCAGGCATTTTCTTCAAAGCATCAAGATTAGCTTGGAATTCCGAAATACATTTTTGCAGGCGAATTGGGTGGCGTTCATTGTGTGGTTGAATGCCAGTGAGTATAAATGTTTGGGTAATTCGCTGTGAAAGCATACGCTGCCGACCGGCCATGTTGATGGCGTCCCCCATCGTTAGCGTCTTAGGTAGCGCCATGGTTTCACTAGTGAAGAAGAGGAAAAGAATACAAAAGACCAACTTCATAAAGGGCTCCAAATAAGAGAGTGGGTTATTAGCGAGTAATCCACGCTATAGTCGTGCTACTCCGTTAATTGAACTCGCTGTTGTTCAGTTGAGGCCTTAGCAGAAAGCAGGCCAACAAAATAATTTGGCTATTAAGGCTTTATTATGTGTCAAACTAATCGAATATGACGGTGTATTGCGGGATAATTACACAAAAAGAGATGCACGGTGAAGGGTTTAAATTTTCTAAGGTGTTTTCTTGGTGCGAGGCTAGCTTGTACTGTTTGCCTTTGGTGCGCCGGCGGCAATGGCGACATTGTTCGCAGCTTGTTTTTGCAGCGCCAGCCAAGTTTTCCTATGGCACCTAACTCGGCGTTAGTGATAGGTTCAAGCAATTCTGAGCTCATGCCGTATTGTGTGTAATGGATAACAGGAGAATGCCGATGGATACATGTGAGTGCGTCACGGTTTACTTCATTTTTAGCTGTGAGCAGGTTGGGAATGTTTTATGACAATTTTTCGTATGCTAGGTCAGGTAACTTTTTTTCTATTGTTAGCTCCCTGTGATGTGACAGCTAGTGATCGTATCTTTAACGTTGATTATCACCTTACTTTATTTTCAGGAAAGGACAGTGCAACGGTGGAGATTGAAGTGACTAATGCTCAATGGCTAAAGTCGTTGGATTTTAACCTAGAGGGTAGCAAATGCAGTCAGTTTCGTAGCGCAGGGCGTATTGTGAGGCAAGCTAATCGTTTACTCTGGGAGCCTGAGGGTGAGAAAGCGTACTTGAGTTTTAAGTGCCGCATAAAGAATAAACGCAAAAGCTCACAAGGTGAAATTTTTTATGATGCCTATATCGAAAAAAGTTGGGCACTGTTTCGAGCGGACGACTTCGTGCCCCCGGCGAAAGCACGTATTGTAAAAGGGGCAGTTTCACGTGCACGCTTACTCATTGATATGCCATCCCATTGGCAGGGTGTTAATACTGGTTGGCCAAGAGAAAAAAATAATTCTTCTGATGGAGACGCTAAGCAAGCTGTTTTTATCATCGATAACCCTAAAAGAAAATTTGATCGTCCAACGGGGTGGGTGATTGCGGGTGAGCTTGGCACGCGCCGAGCATACCCTGTCGGGCAAGATGGTGTACGCCGACAGTTGCTGGTTAGTGCGCCGGCTGCATCAGATGTGAGACAAATGGATATACTTACCTTTGTTTACATGCTTTGGCCAGAGTATGAAAAAGCCTTTGTTGATCTTCCTAGTAAATTGCTTATCACCGGCGCGGGAAAACCCATGTGGAGGGGGGCTTTATCAGCTGGTAACTCACTGTACCTCCATGCTGGTCGTCCCTTGGTCAGCGAGAACGGCACGAGTACGGTTCTTCATGAACTATTTCACGTTATTACAGGTATTAGCGGTAAGCAAGGTAGCGACTGGATTGCCGAGGGTTTAGCGGAGTATTACGCAATTATTCTGCTTAAGCGCGTCGGTGGTATGAGTGAAGAACGTTACGATAAGACGATGACCAAGTTAGCCAAATGGTCTCAAGGTGTTGACAGCTTGTACGCAGCAAATTCTACCGGGGCTATTACGGCAGCGGCTGTGGGAGTCTTTGAACAGTTGGATAGCGAGATACAGCAGGCGAGTGGAGGAACGAAAAGTTTAGACCATTTAGTTCGCTCGTTAATGGCAGGCCCTGCCGTCGATAAAAAAGATTTAATGGCGGCGTTTGCTCGCTTAACAGGAAAAACGTCTAAAGTATTGCAGCAAGGCGTGCGGGTGGAGTGAGGGGCAATTTGGAGGTGTTGATAACAACACCGATGAAGCCATTAGAGTTAATGATTGGAAAAATAGTCCCGTATATTTTTATAGGATTGCTACAGATCAGTATTATCTTGCTGTTAGGGCATGTGGTATTCGAAGTGCCTATTAATGGCTCTTTGGCCCCTGTTTATGCGGCTACCCTTCTCTTGTTTTATTGCCGCGAGTTTAACCTTGGGCTTGTTGATTTCGACGGTGGCTAAAACTCAGTTGCAAGCAATGCAAACGACGATCTTTGTGCTATTGCCCGCCATAATTATTAAGCGGCTTTATGTTTCCCTATGAGGCGATGCCTCGGTTGGTGCAATACTTTACAGCGTTGCTGCTAGCAACACACTTTATGAGAATGATTCGAGGCATTGTGTTGCGTGGGGCCGAGGTTCAGATTTTATGGCTGGATGCCGCTTGGCTGTTGGGTTTTAGTGGTCTGGGCTTGCTGCTGGCGGCGGTGCGCTTTTGGAACGCTTGGATTACAACAGTTAGGTTGGATGCTTCAGGCCTCCTTCGGGGGCCTGAATGCGTGAGTATAATAAAAAAGTGTTTTTTGAAACGTTAGGGAGGTAGTGCGGCCACCCTTACTCAGGGGTAAGCCGTTTCGGGGCTACCACATTAGATCGTCAGGAATTTGATAGTCGGCGTAAGGATCATCGTCATTTTCGATGTCGGTTTTATCCGCGTGCGAGAGTACATAGCTAGCATCTCTTTGGGAAATCTTTTCGGCAATAATGGCAGGTACGAGTTCGTAACTTTCATTGAGTTTTACGACGGCAATTTGTCCGCGTGCTAACGCATTTTGAAGTTTTTCGGAGATGTAAAATTTTTTGATCAGATTGCCATCTTTAAAATTAAATGCAATATCGCCGTCGCGGCGAATAGCATTGGTGACGATAAGTTGTTTTATTTGCGCAATGATTGCCTTGCGTTGAGCCTCGGCGTTGCGCTCAGCATTGAGCTTTCGGTCCTTTTCGACTTTTTCTGACATAGCCTGCTTGGCGCGGTTCTGGGTTTCATTTTCAATAGGCGATGACGAGCGGCGATCGACTTTAGCCTGTTTAGCCTTGTCTTTTTTCACCTTTTTTGCCTTCTTTTTATCTACTAGGCCCGCTTGAAGCAGTTGTTCTTGTAGGCTGCTCATGTCTAGTTCTCCTCAGGCGATACAATAGTTATTATGTGGTTGTTTTTCGTTGTTCTAGCTGGTATGCGGATTTTTGGTAGTCCGTATTGTAATGACGAACTTATGATATATATGTGTTGTTGATTGAAATTAGGGCTTCGAGGTATTGTTGAATTGTTTTCGTCAGAGCCTTACCAGTTTTTAATAATGCTTTTTACATAGAGGCCAGTCTCGGTAAGGTTGTCATCAGTCCATTGTCCATTCGGGAGCGTTCCACTTTCTAAAATGGATGCGCCTTCTTTTTTATCGTGTAGTGACCAATTACAGTGACTAAGCTTGTGTTTTTTCATAAAGGCTAACCACTCTTCTACACTGGCTTTGTCAATGCTTCCGTCACCATCAGCATTGACGGTTCCCCACTCTGTAACCATTAGAGCCAAGCCTTTGTTCATAGCATATTCGGCTTTATCTCTTAAGGATTGCTTGTGGGTGCCGGCATAAAAATGCAGGGTGTAGGCGATATTGTGCTGGTTTTTAAGCGGACTTTTTGCTGCTTTGTCGACATCTTGCGACCATGTTTGGGTACCCACAACGATTATATTGTCAGGGTCAATTTCCCTAATCACTGAAATTACTTGTTCTGCGTAGGGCTTAATGGTTTTCTTCCAGCGAGTTTTTCTGAGGGGCTCGTTGTATATTTCATAGATAATATTGGGCTTATCACCGTACAAGGTGGCAATTTGTGCGAAAAAGGCGATAGCTTTTTCTGGGTGTGCTTCTGCGTGGTGAGAATGCCAGTCAACAATAATGTACAAGCCTTCATCTATTGCGGCATCGATTAAGGCTTTTGCTCGACGTAAATTACTTGTCGGGTCTTCTATATAACCTCCGGGGCCTTCCACACCAATAGCTGCGCGAATGAGCGTGGCGTTCCAGTCGGTTTTCAAGTAACGCACGACCTTTGCGTTATAGTAGCGCTCAGCCCCCCAACCGCTATTGCTCCAGAAAAAACTGGGGCCGCTGAGTGAGACTGCTTCACCGCTGTCATTGACGATGTGCTTGCCTTTGACACTGAGCTGGCCGTGTTGTTCTACAATACTGCCAGCTATTGCGCCAAGGGGAAGGCTAAGCAGAATGACGACTATCCATGGTTTGATGGACTTAAATAGGTTGGCTATTCTCATGGTTGCTGCTCGACAGGTTTGGGGTGGCAAAGTACGGCGATGACAAAGTGTAGCGCTTTTTGGTTCGTTCGGTGGCACTATTTTGTGCTGTTTTTCAGAGTTTATGGAGCTAGGGCCACGGCTGGGAGGGCAGGCCACCTTGGCGAAGTAGCGAGGCAATATCCATGCTAACAGCGATGCCTGCATGCACAAAAAAGCCACCCCATATTGACCGCGAGCGAAGGGCAAGGATTCCAAGGAAAAGGCCAAAAAGTATCGCGCCGCTTGCTTCTATCCACAGTTTGGGGAAGTGTATCATGAGGTAGGGTACGCACATGACCCATACGGCATTTGCGCCGATCGCGGGGCGAAGCGAATGAATGATGAAGCCTCGAAAGAAGAATTCTAAGCACGCAAATTGAGTGAGATATAGGGCTTCCCAAGCAATAAAATCGAACCAGCTTCGCCCGGCTTGTTTGTAAAAAGGGTAGTGGTTGATAAAATCGTCTCTAAAGCTCACTAGAAAGACGAAAAGTAGAATGGGGCTGAGCAGTAAAAGATAACCTCTCCAATGTTGGGCGGTTTGGTTGAAGTGCCAGCCCATTTCGACAAAAGAAGTTTTAAGTTTATAGCGAATGAATAGGAAGGGGACAAGTACGTAGCCAATCACATGCCAGAACGTCCACCAAGCGTAGGAATACAAGCGCATGTAGTCACTTTTCGCTAATAGCTGCAGCCAGAAATTGACGGGTTTATTCTGCCACAAGGCCAGTTGTTGTAAAAAGGCTTGAAGGCTAGAAAAGTATTTTAGGTAATGAATGAGTAGCAGGCATATCGATACGCAAGCTAAGGTCCAAAAGACGCGCCTTAGGCTTTGTGCACGGTCAAGCGTATAGGACGGCGGGTGCTGGTCAATCTCATCGAGTGTCGTGAAAATATTGCGCGGATCGAGGATAAAGCGTTTTTTCATGCCGTTAAGCGCTCATAATAAGGGAGACGTAAGACAGTAAACGGGCGCAATAGCGGCCGGTTTAATGGAGAATGGCAGTAAATATCGTGATCCCCTAGTATAGCCACCCATAATGGTGAGGAGAAGCTGAATTCGGGGTAAAAGGTTTAAGGGTTTGCTCATGCCTCATCTTTTTATGTTGGTATCGAGCTGTAATGTGGCCTGTTTGAGCCCCTGGGTTGGGTAACCGTGGCTCTGCAAGTAGTGGACAAATTTCAGTGTCTTGAAAGCATCAAACCATTGGTGGAAATGTCGCTCAAATGCCTCATAATTTTTACACTGTTGGCTAGCATGCTGCAAAAACACCGGTAATTTCAGTTGTTGAGATACCGCAAACAGTGGCTTTGGCAGAATTTTATCTAAATTTTGGACATCTTCATGTTGGGTTGACACGAATTGCCAAAGCTGAGGCAATAATTCAAGCCAAAGGCGAAGCTCAACGAAAATGCCTGCATTGTAATAGGGGTAGTTTTCTGCGCAGTAATTATGGTCCAATATTTTGTCTACCGCTGGGCCGGTACCAAAAGGTACTCGACGCGATTCGCGGGCTAGAATGTTCACACAAATTTGGTATTGCGTTAGAACTTGGCCAACCTTGGCGAGTTTGTTTAGGAGGTAGAAATCCTCTGCTCCAGCGCGTTTTGGAAAGCCATGTACTTGTGCGTAATGGTGTAGCGATATCCCGAGAGTGCTGCCTAGGGTATAAAAAGCGTAGGGTGAGCCCGCAAAATTGAGGCCTTTACAAAAGTATTTTAAGGACGCTTCATAAAGACGCGTTGCCTCAAAGCATGCTTGATTCTGAGCCGGCGAGCCAGTATTGTCATTTGTTGCAATGTGCGTGAAATCAAAAACTACCGCGCTAGGTCTTGGCGAGTATTGCGAGTAGTCTTCGGCGAAGTAATTTGCAGGTAAGCGAGCATCGGCGTCAGTGGAGTATACCCACGGGACCTTAATTTTTGTTTGAAGGTAGAGCTGGCAAGCAATATCGCAGGCGATTTTTCGGGCGAGCCCTACACCTTCTTCTGGAGGGATCGGGTGGTTTGTTAGACGCTCAACGATAAGAAGCTTTAGTGTGCCACGGGCTCTTAGCTCTAAGTGCTGGTGCTTCCATAGAGCTTGAGGGAACAGCTTTTTACAGCTGGTGATGAAGTTATTGTTCTCGGATTGATCAAGTTGTGAGGGTGGACTATTCACCACCACAATAACGAGAGCGTTAAGTTGTTCAAAGTCTTGAATAAAGTGGTGCAAAAACATACTGCGTTCATTACGGCAGGGAATGGCGATGCAGTAATCGACAGATATTGAAGGGAGTGAGTGTAATAGCGCTGATTCCGGCTCGCCATGGCGTTGCAGGTATTGGTTAAGAGCCGCTGGTGTATTCATCATGGTAATAGAGCTGATGTCAATTCAGTGCAGTGCTGAGATGATGGGTAAGTCTTTTACTATTTCGGCTTCTACATTCAGCAGTTCATCTAGTCGATTGTTGACGACTTTTGTGTCGAAATAATTGTGCGCTAAATTTTCGAATAAGTCCTCGTGGCGGGATTCAGATTCGGTTATGGCGGTATAGAATTCTTTCAACTCACCATCAGGAAGGGCGCTAGCCACTAGCCCAAAGCGTTCGCAGCCGCGAGCTTCAATAATACTGCCCAGTAGCAGTCTGTCGAGTAAATATACCTCGGTGCCTTTGCGAGTATGCGTTCGCAATGCGTTTATGTAGGGGTCCCGTGTGTCCGCCGCTAGTTGCAGGCCTCGGGCAGCCATTATTTTTACCACTTCGCGGAAGTGGATCATTTCCTCAATACTGAGTTCTATCATGGCCTTAACAATATCGGCCTTGTCTGGGTAGTGCGATAGCATCGACACTGCCATTCCAGAGGCTTTCTTCTCGGCTGCAGCGTGGTCGATTAAGAATGCATCAAAATTGTCGAGTACCGTTGTTGTCCATTCTGGTGGGGTCTTGTAGCGAAGTGTAAACATAAGAATCGTCATTACTGTTCGAGGGCGGGCTTGGTATATAATGTGCGGCTGCACGGTTGCCAGTATACCGTATTCGGGCAGTATAAATGCCCGAACTGGCCCTATGAACGTTAATCTCAGGAAAACAGCATGATTATCAAACCGAAAGTTCGTGGATTTATCTGTACCAATGCCCACCCAAACGGCTGTGCGGCCAGTGTTCAGCAGCAGATTGATTATATTAAAGGGCAGCCAGCTATTCAGACCGGGCCAAAAAATGTATTGATTATCGGCTCGAGTACGGGTTATGGCTTGGCTTCGCGTATTACAGCAGCATTTGGCTGCGGAGCTAAAACCTTAGGCTTGTTTTTTGAAAAGCCAGCAACAGAAAGAAAAACCGGAACGGCTGGATATTATAATACGGCAGCATTTCACGCCGCTGCTGAGCGAGAAGGCTTATGGGCGAAAAGCATGAATGGCGACGCGTTTTCACATGAGGCCAAGCAGAAGGCGATAAGTGTCATTAATGCTGATATGGGCAAAATTGATTTGGTCATATACAGCTTGGCGTCTCCCCGTAGGCAGGACCCCGACAGCGGCGAAATATACTCGTCGGTGCTAAAACCGGTAGGTAAAACCTACACCTCGAAAGGTTTGAATACAGATACGTTAAAAATCTCTGAGATTTCAATTGAGCCCGCTTCTGATGAGGAAATTGCCAATACAGTAAAAGTGATGGGTGGCGAAGATTGGGAATTGTGGATGAAAGCCTTGAATGAGGCCGATGTGCTTGCTGAGGGATGTAAATCGGTTGCGTACACGTACCTTGGTGAAAAGCTCACGTGGCCTATCTACGGTCGTGCGACTATTGGTAAGGCTAAAGAAGATCTTGATAGGGCCGCGACGGCGATCACTCAGTCGCTGGCGAAGGTTGGCGGTAGCGCCAATGTTGCTGTATTAAAAGCGGTTGTTACTCAGGCGAGCTCGGCCATCCCCATTATGCCGCTCTACCTGTCTATTCTGTTCAAGGTTATGAAGGGCGAAGGTAGCCATGAAGGCTGTATTGAACAGCTCTATCGCTTGTATACCGAAGGTCTGTATGCAGAAAAACCTCGTTTGGACGAGGCCAATCGCCTACGCGTTGACGAGCTAGAATTGAGCGCGCATATTCAGGAGCAAGTTGAGAAATTGTGGCCCTTAGTGACCGAAGAAAATCTCACCGAACTGACCGATTTTGCGGGTTATCAATCCGAGTTTTTGCAGCTGTTTGGGTTTAATGTTGCCGGTGTTGATTACGAGGCTGATGTCAGTCCTTTGGTAGAGCTTACTCTAGAGGCATAGATGCCAAACGTTGAGACGCGCAGCGCTTGGCATTGGTGTATAGAGAAGCCTATAGAGTAGCCATATTGTCAGCGGGTATTGGTGAGAGCAATAGATAGGAGCGGTGAGTTTCGACCCTTGGAGTAACCATCGCGTCTTATCCACCCGCAAGGACTACCTTCCTGCTTACGAACTAATTGTTACGATAGTCGTGTTAATGGTTGAGTGCAGCCTTCATCGCCAGTACCATTGACGCCCTTGAAAACTGGCCCTCGTAGTTGGGGGTATTTGACCACCCATTCGGTATTGGAGATATCTTATGTTTAGAGGCAGCATGGTCGCACTTGTGACCCCGATGAAGGCGGATAACTCGCTCGATTGGGATGCCCTTCATAAACTGGTGGATTGGCATTTGCAGGAAGGTAGCAATGCGATTGTGGCGGTTGGTACCACCGGCGAGAGCGCGACTCTCAATATGGGGGAGCACGTTGAGGTAATTCGCAAAGTGGTGGATCAAGTTAGCGGACGTATACCGGTAATAGCGGGTACTGGCGCGAATTCTACTTGGGAGGCGGTTGAGTTGAGCCAAGGAGCGAAGGCCGCCAAAGCTGATGCCTGCTTGTTGGTCACGCCATATTATAACAAGCCCTCACAGGAAGGCTTGTATTTACATCATAAGGCGGTTGCCGAAGCCGTTGCAATTCCTCAGTTGCTCTATAATGTTCCTGGTCGTACCGCAGTGGATTTGTTGCCAGAGACAGTAGGGCGGTTGTCGAATATCAGCAATATTGTGGGAATTAAAGAAGCAACTGGCTCTATGGATCGCTTAGCGCAGCTGCAGGCGGTGTGCCCACATGACTTTCTATTTATTTCGGGCGATGACGGCACTGCGCTAGAATTTATGCGTTTAGGCGGCTGCGGTGAAATCTCGGTAACGGCTAATGTTGTGCCCGCGTTAACCGCTAAAATGTGTGAACTGGTTTTGAGTGGTAAGGTCGAAGAGGCGCGTGAAATTGATCGGCGGCTGATGCCTTTGCATAAAGCCCTCTTTTTGGAAGCTAACCCCATTCCTGTAAAGTGGGCTGTGGCCCAGTTAGGTTTCATGGGCGACAGTATTCGATTGCCGTTAACTCCTTTGGCCGAGCATTACCGAAGCGAGTTGAAGCAGGCAATGCTTGACACGGTCCAATCATAATGCCGAGCGAGCCTAGGTAAAACATAATTCAAAGAGTAGTTACTGTGAATACCGAGTAACTACTTATTATCGAGTAACTACGAGCAACGATTATATAAAAATGATGATGTCAAAAAAAGCTCCACGATCTGCCCTTGTATTACGTATCGCTCTTCTCTCAACGTTGCTTTGGTTAACCGCTTGCAGTACGTTTTTTGGCAAGTATGGAGTCTTTCGTGGGCGTGGTGGCGATTACCTTCAGGCTGCGCCGATTAAAGTGATTACTATCCCTGAGGGCGTTGAAAGCGCACCACTACAGCCACTTTACAGAGTTCCGGAAGTGCAGTCTCAGGATGAATTTGGTGATGTGGTGACGCTTCGTGAGTATAAAGTACCTCGTCCACTTCCAATGGGGGACAAGAGCGAAGTGGGGGTGAAAATTCAGAAGCTGGGCGAACAAAGCTGGGTTTATTTGAATGCGTCAACGGCGCAAGTTTGGCCCAGAACTCAATATTTTTTAACGCAGTATAATCTCCATGTGGCTCGCAGCAATGCCAGTAAAGGAATTATTGAAACTGAGTGGTTACAGTTTAGTGATAACAAAGATAAGGCCTTACGCTTTCAAGTTACTCTTCAAAAAGGTATCCATGCCGATACCACTGAGGTTCATGTGCTGCACATGGAAAGTAAGCCTGATGCAGTTGTTGCAGATGGTTCAATGCCTTGGCCTACAGTGTCTGATGATCCTGCTAGGGAGAGCTGGTTGCTGGAGGAGTTAGCGAACACTCTAGCAGAAACGGTGGACAACAATGCCGCGTCATTGCTAGGGCAGAATGTGGGCGGTGAATTGAAAGCTGGGTTTACACGTTTCCAAAACGAGCCAGCATTAGAGTTGCGCTTATCGTCGAGGAGGGCATGGGCGACGGTTGCGCATTCAGCCAATAAAGAAGGTTTTAAAGTATGGGAAAGCAGCCAAGAAAAAGGGGTGCTGTATATCGGTTATGCTCCTTACGATGAGGACGGCGAAGGCTTTTTTAGCAAGCTGGCATTTTGGAGTGAAGGTGATTCACTTCCAGAAAGTGTACCCTTCGGTCTGGCAGACATCTTAGCCAATTTAGCCAATGAAGAAGAGGTAAAGACATTATTCTCTAATGTTGACGGCGCCGGTTTTTCTGCGGAACCCCTCAAAAAAGCGTCTGGATATATTTTAGTGTTGCAAATTGATGGGGCCCGAACTCTGGTGAATATACGTGATTATCGTGGTAAGCGCTTACCGGAAGACATTGCCAAAGATTTTTTGCGCTTGCTTCGCAAGAACTTGATTTAAACCTTAATAAGGCGACCCTTTTGTTGAGATTTGCAAGCTTGGGCAGTGGCAGCAAAGGTAATGCCACGATCATTCAGGCTGGGGATACCACTTTATTGCTCGATTGTGGTTTTAGCTTACGCGAGCTGGATAAGCGTTTGAACGTTATTGGTATGAGCGGAGAGCAGCTGAGTGCGATTTTGGTGACTCATGAGCATTCCGATCACTGTAAGGGGGTTGGTGCAGTCGCTCGGAAATATCGTATTCCCGTTTATATGACGCCGGGTACTCATATTAGCCGAGATTACGGAGAGCTAGCATTTTTGAGATTGATAGAAGGTTATAAAGCTTTTTCTGTGGGGCGAATTCTAGTACAGCCCGTTGCAGTGCCTCACGATGCTAGAGAGCCAGCACAATTTACTTTTCATGTCGACGACGTGAAACTGGGGATATTAACAGACCTAGGCTGTATTACACCTCATGTACTCCATGCTTATAGCCATTGCGATGGATTGCTCCTAGAGGCAAATCACGACTCTAAAATGCTTGCGCTTGGTCCATATCCACCCTCACTGAAAGCGCGTGTTGGTGGTGACTGGGGCCATCTTAGTAATACTCAAGCGGCTGATTTTATCGAATTGGCCGCACTGCCATCTTTGCAGCAGCTTGTTGTGGGTCATATCAGTGAAAAAAACAATAGCCTCGATCTCGTTAAGGCGGCTCTTTCGCAAGCCTGCGATACAATTTCTGCTGTGCACTACGCTCAACAACATGAGGGGTCCTTGTGGTTTAAGCTTGAGGTTGCCTGCCCCCCCACCTAAGAGAATCCTTCGTATAGCTATACGGGGCACACACAATTAAACCTACACACACTTTTTATGTACCCAGCGTTTAGCTGGATTCTTCTTTGTAATACCTGACATTTTTTGTCACTGCTCTCTGACTTGTGTACATATTGCATTAATGGTGCACGGCTTGGCTAAATATATGCCTAGCTTTGGCGTGTTTTTAGTCATTTTGGGGAAGACCAAAGATGAGTGAGTAAATACTTTCTTTGAGCGCTAGTAATAGGTGGCTTGTCAACACTTTTCCACATTGCATTTGAAAAATTTCAGCGTTGTCGGTATTTTATGCATTGCTCGCCTCCCACCTTTAAAATGGCATGTAAGTTATTGATATTAAAGGATTACTTCAAATTGATTAAATTGCCGCCAAAGTGTGGGGAGGGTAGAGAAATTCATGCTTAGGGGCAAGTTTGCAGAGATTCTTCACAGAGTTATCCACAGTATCTGGGGATAAAGATTTTAGCTAAAAGGGTGGTCCTACTTTATCGTCAGTGTTAATCCCACTACCTTGAGCTAAGCTTTAGATGTTTGGAGTATTAATAACAAGGTATAACCTGCTCAAGGAGCTTTTAAGTGGACGAAAGGCGAAAATATGAACGTACGGCCACGGCTATTCGCGTTGAAATCATACACCCTGCGTTTGGAAGTATTATCGGCTTTACCCGTGATATTTCCGATGGTGGTGCTCAGGTGAGTATAGAAAATAACCCTGCACCGCCGGTGGGTACAGTGGTTTCTGTTAAGTTCAGAAAAGCGATTGGTCCCATTAACATAGAGCCGGTGTCTATGCGGGTTATGCACTCCAATCGTAATACTGTTGGGTTAATGTTTATGGGTTCATAAGCTCACATGGTGCGCCAGATACGTTTAAACCCGCTTAACTCAACTTCTCTCAAATAGCACTAATAATACGTTTTCCCTAGTGGCAGTGTTCTGGTTGCAAGAGTTGGACACCTTTCTTTTGCTTGAGCTGCTCTAGGCTGGTGCAATTCAGATTGTTATTCCCTTTAAGGTTCACGTATAGCAGACTCGGCAAGTTGCCGAGTACGCCGGCGTTGCGTACATCGTTATTCTCTAGGTTAAGGTGGCTTAGATCTCGCAGAGAGCGAATGGGAGAAATATCATTCAGCTGGTTATTTGCCAGTCCCAGAAGTTGTAAATGGCTAAATATTTCTATGCCACTTAGGGATTGAATTGAGCCTGGCCCGCATTGAATTCGTAGCGTTTGCTCGGCCTTAGTGATGCGCTCTTCTAGCAGTTGTGTTTTGATACATGCGAGTAGTGGTTCATCGTCAAGTTGAAGGTTTTTTCGAAAGTCTGCGGGGGTATAAATTGTCTTGTCATTGACTGCAAATTCGTATTGGCTGCAGCTTACCAGCAATATAAAAACGGCGTTTAACACAAAATAATTGAATTTCAGTGATGGTTGCCGCACAGCACAAAGGAAAGATCGCATAGAATGTCTCGCCAGTTAATAAACACTGCCATTCAACAGTAATTTGTCGTTTATCTCAAACGCTTTTATAGCGGAGGAATTATGAAAAGCTTTATTTTTGTAGCCGTAGTTGTCTTGATAGGTGGCTGTATGACCACAGACCCCTACACGGGGGAGCAGAAAGCGAGTAAGACCGCTACCGGTGCTGGTCTTGGGGCAATAACCGGAGCGGTCATAGGTGCCGCTACTTCGAGCGACAAGGATAGGGACAAAGGCATAATCACCGGTGCAGTTGCGGGAGCGGCAATTGGCGGTGGTGTTGGTTATTATATGGACAAACAGGAAGCGAAATTACGCCAAGAGCTCCAAGGGTCTGGTGTACAGGTTCGTCGAGAGGGCGATATTATTCACTTGGTAATGCCCGGAAATATCACCTTCGCCAGTTCACGTTATGAAATTAAGTCGGAGTTTTATCCTGTTCTGAATTCTGTTTCAAAAGTATTGGCTGAGTTTAATAAAACAGCGATATTAATCTCGGGCCATACCGATTCAACCGGTGCGGCGGAAATGAATCAAGCCTTAAGTGAGCAGCGTGCGAATAGTGTACAGCAGTATTTAATACAGCAACGAATCGCGTCGGGTCGGGTTCATGCGGTGGGCTATGGTATGCGTTACCCTGTAGCCACCAATTCTACCGCCGGGGGGCGGCAAGCCAACCGAAGAGTGGAATTGAAATTACAGCCACTCTAGCGGTTAGATTAGTCCATAAAATGAACCCGCTTAGTCGCGGGTTTTTTTATGGCTAATGGAACACTATGTTTGGTGGATGATTTGTGTGTAACTACTAACTATCAATGAAGTCGTTGTCATAAGGGGGGTTATTCCAAGGCAAGCTCTGCCTGCTAATTTTTTAGCATACAGGGCTTGCGGGATTTTACCGGGTGTGCTAAATTTTTAGCATGATGCTAAAAAATTAGCAGTAATTGAGAGCCATGACACTCTCCCTCGAATAGAGCCCTAATCTAAACCGTAAACAGGAATGCCCATGCCACCGCTCTCGCACCACAATCTCAGTCGCCGTGAACGTCAAATAATGGATGTGCTCTATGAGTCCAGTGAGGCATCGGCTCACGACGTGCAGGCTAAAATACCTAGCCCCCCCAGTTATTCTGCCGTGCGTGCACTTATCGCCCGTTTGGTGGAAAAGGGGCTGGTGGGCTTTAGGCAGGAGGGTGCGAAGTACATTTATCATCCTGTTGTGACCGAGAAAAAAGCCAGTGAATCGGCCATTCATCGCATGGTAAAAACCTTTTTTAAAGGTTCGAGAGTGAGGGCTATGAATGCCCTGCTTGATTTGGAAGGAGATGAAATCTCCGCGAGGGAGATTGAAGAGCTAGAGCGTCATATTGCACGCATTAAATCTTTAAAGACAGAAGGTAAATAGCGATGATCACCTTGGATGCTTTGCAAATTATAGGCAGTTATTGGCTCAAGCCTACGCTGGGTTTGTGGTTGGTCCTGTTTATGATTCGGCGTCCTGATTTTCGTTCAGCGTCTAGTAGCCATCGAGTGTTGCTGTATGCATTGGTTTTGATGTTGGGGTTAACGCTATTCCGCAGCTTATTGCCAGAGTTGACTCTACATCTGTTGCCGCAATCCCTCATTGAAAGTGCGCTGTTTTCGGTTTCGTTGGTGTCACCTAGCTCAGCAACCCTTGGCTTCTACCTATTGATGGGCGTTTATTTTCTGGGGGTTTGTTGGGTGGCTTGCTATACCGCGCAAGGTATCAGAGATGCCTATCGATTGACTCGAGCAAGTCGTGAGCTCAATTGTAGCGATGAAATACATCTACAGCCGGTCATTTCAGCCTTGGCGAGTAGATTTGTTCTCAGTTCCGATCAACCACGTATTGTCGTGAGTGCTTACTTGAATACCCCCTTGGTATGGCGTTGGAAAGACCCGGTTATTGTATTGCCTGAAATCTATGCGGACTGGGGGAAAGACCGGTTATTGAGGGTTTTGGCTCATGAGTACGCTCATGTTGAACGGAACGATTGGCCAGTGAAAATGGCTGTAAGGTGCCTGTGTGCATTGTTTTGGTTTGTTCCGTTGGTTTGGGTTGTCAGTAGAAAAATAGATGTTTTTGCGGAGGTGGCATGTGATGACAGAGTTATACAGCTCTTCCAGTGTCGAGCAGATTATGCCGATGACCTACTGGCCTTATCTGCAGACGCTCGTCACCAAGCTTTCGCGCTGAGCTACCTTCGTCGCTCGGAATTGTATCAACGGATTTCGATGGTCCTTGATCCCTGTCGAAGTCGAGAGACCCCAAGTCTTCAGCAACAATTCTGGGTTCTGGTGATCTTGGTTGTCGCTTTTTTTCCTCTGGTGACTACACAGGTGTATGGAGATGATAATTTTGAGGCCTTGTTTGATTTACGTGCTTTTCCCGTACAACAACAACTTCCAATGTTGATAGTGCCGGAGGAGTCGCCCATCGCAAATATCAATCACCGATTGGATTGGTTGCTGAGACAGCAGCTTTTGGATAACGCGGAGCTCGAGCTAGGAGAGCAAGAACACGGTGAAATGGATGGAGACAAAACACTCAATGATGAATTGAACAAAAATTATCAGCAAGCGTTTGCTCTCGTCCGAGCCCCACGCCCAGAAGAAAATATGCTGGTTCGCTACTTTATTCATGAAGGGGAGTCTCTCAAACCGTTGTCCGATATTCCGATTGAGAGTGAAACCCTACCCATAGATATGCCGAGTGTGCGCATTGAAGGATATCTACCGCTAGAAACAGTGTCTCCTCAGTACCCTCGAATGGCGTTGAATAGAAAAATGAATGGTCGGGTTGTAGTGCAATTCGATGTCAATGAAGCGGGCTTTGTGACAAATGCGAATATTGTTTACGCACAGCCCCGAAGGGTATTTGACAAAGCGGTATTGCGAGCGGTTAAACAATTCCGTTTTCTTCCGCTAAAAGTGGATGGAAAGCCAGTGATAACGAAGCACGTTAATGAAACATTTGTCTTTAAAATTGAAACACCGAAAAAATCATAAAACAGGTGTAAGTAGTGCACGGGTACGGCTGACGAAACCCCTAGTAACCGAGGAGAAGTGCCATGGAATTAACCATGAACCCCAAGCGTAATATTTCGTCAATTTTCGAAGCGGCCGAATTGTCTGGCTCCAGCTTTAATCGTTGGTTACAGGTGATGCCCTTGGCCATTTTGGTGACTGTATCCCTGTTTATTTTTATGGAGAGGCTTATTCATATGGCTGATATGGTCGTCGACGATACACCAGACCTTATTATCGATGACGTGCATTGGGAGGAGCCGATTATTGAAACTCGCCGTGAGCAAGCTATTGAGCGGCCACCGACGCCACAAAACCTCCCAGCGCCCCTTCCAGTGTCAATAGAGTTTGTGGGAGCTACAAGCGTTGACATTCCCTCTGGGGGGTTTGAAGTTGACATCAATCCGGCAATTAATATCGCTATGGTTGGCAACCTTCCTATTGCTCAGTACTTGGCGGCTGCGCGCTATCCGGCCTTAGCTATTCGCCGCGAAATTGAGGGTTACGTCGATGTCATATTTGATGTTACCGAGTATGGCAGTACCGACAATATCAGAGTCCTCGCGGCTCAACCTGAAGGCGTGTTTGAACGTGCAGCGATTAAGGCGGTGGCTCAGTGGCGTTACCAGCCGAAAATGGTGGATGAAAAACCGGTCAGGTTTGAAGGTATGAAGAATCGAGTTCGTTTTGAGATGGAAAAATCTTGAGCGAATCGTAAGGTTTCTGCAAGTCAGCAGTACCCTTTGGCGCTTTCGAAAGAGAGCGCCTTTTTTATTTGGCTATCTCCATGTATGGAGTGAGGATGCGGGGTTTGGGTTGAGTACTTCATGCCTTCAAGGTGTTTGAAGATCACAACTACTAGACGAAAGTGTAAGCGGCTTGTAATGTAGCGAACCATGAAGACATTCTTACTAACATAGGCTGCGTCCCAGAAGTCATGACATATCCCGTTCAGATTATTGCTGATTGCGCTAGCCAGTTACACCGGGCGCAGGCTTTCGCTAAGCGATATCAACTGGGTGCGGTTGAGACCTTGGTGGATCCAAGCTCGGAATATTCCTTACATTTTGCGGAGGATAAGGTTTACCTAAGCCATTGGCAGGGGAAGCGGGCAGTCGAGAGTTTTGTTGATTTTGTCTCGGGTGCAGCGAGCCATCGACGTAAATATGGTGGCGGTAAAGGCCAGGCAATTGCGAAAGCGGTAGGTCTGAACAAACGTTCGGGTTTGAAGGTTCTTGATGCAACCGCGGGAATGGGTGGGGATGCTTTCGTTTTGGCAAGCTTGGGCTGTGAGGTGACGCTCGTTGAACGATCCCCAATCGTTAAGTTACTTCTAGAGGATGGATTGCACAGGGCAAGACAATATGCCAAGGCTGAGGATGGTGAGTTGCTGCAGGTATTGGCTCGCATGACATTATGTGAGGGAGATAGTTTAGAGTTCCTTGCTCAGTTACAGGAAAATGTGTATCAGGTCGTTTATCTTGACCCTATGTTTCCACCCAAAAAAAAATCAGCGGAAGTCAAAAAAGAAATGCAGTTCTTTCATCACGTCGTTGGCCGTGATAGCGACGCCGACGGGTTGCTTGAGTTATCTCTAGTGCTAGCGAAAAACCGAGTGGTGGTGAAGCGCCCCAAGGTGGCGGATTTTTTGGGGGGCATCGAGCCGGGGTACCAATTATTAGGGAAGTCTAATCGTTTTGATGTTTATCCGATTAAGGCGTTTGCTACGGAAACTCAGTGATATAAGCTTTTGCTCTGGGTTTTCTCTACCCTTTATGTGTGATCATCTGTACTACCTTGGACGACAAGTGAGCAAGCCTTAGATAACCGCTGAAAGATGAATAAGAATTTTGACGTAAACAAACGCTAGGACTTAAAAAAGCGATAGGCCCTGCTTATTATCATGCGAATGTGGGCTAGCATGGCATAAACAAACCCGCAGGCTGCCATAATCAAGCCTAGCAATACAATAAGCTCTTGCTTGCTTGAAGGAGGGAGGCTCGTGTTGGCAAGGTAGACAATAATAAGGCCGACTGCAAAAAAAATAGCGCCGGTACGAAACTGTTTAAAGCTATTTAATAGCGGCGCGGAGTAGTGGTCGATAAGAACCTTTTTAATTCGAGGCCAATTTCCCTTAAGGCTATCGGTGAGCTTAATTTTAGGGGTCATGGATCCAGCCAGCGTTTGGCAGCCTGTCGGTCACTTGCTTTCGCGTCCACCCAGTGGCCACCTTCTTTCTTCCAGAATGGGGCTTCTGTTTTCAAAATATCCATAATGTATTCACAAGCCGAGAAAGCATCGCGCCTGTGCGCAGAGCTGACACCAACAAAGACTATCTGTTCGCCTGGATTCAGTTTTCCAACACGATGAATAATACGACTATGAATTAGCCTCCATTTTTTATGGGCGTGCTGTTCGATGCGAGTAAGCACTTTTTCAGTCATGCCAGGGTAGTGCTGTAATTCAAACTCAGGGGTATTGATTGAAACGGTGTCGCTATCTTTTTCTGTCTGAGGGGAAGGGAAATCACGCACTAGACCACAGAAAAAAACGATGGCACCGGACTCCCCCTTTTCCTGCAGAGCTTGGTATTCTTGTTGGACATTGAAGTCGAGGGTTTGTACTCGAATCATGTTAGCCGCCCGTAACTGCTGGGAAAAAGGCGACTTCATCGTTAGCTTGTAATTCTAGATGATCGTCACATAGAGAATGGTTTACCGCGCAGTTTAATGTGGTATCGCTGAGTAGTTTTCGCCAGTTCGCGCTTCGTGCATAGAGTTGGTTTTTCAATTGGCCTATGTTGGTGGTTTTATGGAGCGCAAGGCGTTCTTCGCTCACACCTAACTGTTCTCCAAGGCTGGCAAAATAGAGTATGTTGACGTATTCACTGGTCGTTGGCATACCAGTCTCCCGATTTTCCACCTGTTTTACTGAGTAAGCAGGTATTGCTTATGATCATGCCTTTGTCGACAGCCTTACACATATCATAAATTGTCAGTGCTGCAACGGAGGCGGCGGTTAAGGCTTCCATTTCTACGCCGGTTTTGCCATCCAGTTTGCATGTGGCTTCAATATGGATACAGCCGTTAGCGGTGTCGGGGCGAATGATGACTGAAATTTTGGTCAGCATAAGGGGGTGGCACAGCGGAATAAGATCACTGCATTTCTTTGCTGCTTGAATGCCGGCTATGCGGGCAACGGCAAAAACATCACCCTTTTTATGCTTGCCTTCGGTGATCAAGTTGAGCGTTTCGGGCAGCATTTTCACCGTACTGCTGGCGGTGGCTTGGCGTTGGCTAATGTCTTTGCCGCCGACATCTACCATGTGGGCTTCACCGTCTTTATTTAAGTGGCTTAGTGATGTCATAAGGTTACGCTTGGCCTAGAAGTTCTGAAAGTATGTGCTGGTACATGCCGCTGAGCAAGTCTAAATCGTTGGCGTTTACACATTCGTTTACCTGATGAATGGTGGCGTTTACGGGGCCTAGTTCAAGTACTTGTGCACCCGTGGGAGCAATAAACCTGCCGTCGGAGGTTCCGCCAGCTGTGCTGAGCTCGGTGGATTTGCCGGTAATGGTATTGATGGCGCTGATGGCGGCATCAACGAGCTCTCCTGCAGCGGTTAAAAACGGCTGCCCAGAAAGGTGCCAATTGATATCGTAGTGTAGCTTGTGTTTGTTCAATATCGCTTCCGTACGTAAACGTAATTCTTCGGCTGTCGTTTCCGTAGAGAAGCGAAAGTTAAAAACAATTTGTGCTTCTCCGGGGATTACATTGGTTGCGCCAGTACCGCTATTAAAGTTGGATATTTGAAAGCTTGTGGCCGGAAAGAAATCGTTGCCTTGATCCCAGTGTTCAGCGGCTAACTCTGCTAAGGCAGGGGCAGCACAGTGAATCGGGTTCTCGGCGAGGTGAGGGTAGGCTACATGACCTTGCACTCCTTTCACTGTGAGTTCGCAGCCCAGAGAGCCGCGCCGACCATTTTTAATGATGTCTCCGCAGTATTTGGTGCTTGAGGGCTCGCCAACGAGGCACCAGCGTATTTTTTCGTTTCGAGCTTCTAGCCATTCCACAACTTTCACCGTGCCATTGGCTGCTATGCCTTCTTCGTCACTGGTAATGAGAAACGCGATTCGCCCGGTATGTTGAGGGCATGCTGCTACGAAATTTTCACAGGCTGTAATCATTGCGGCTAGGCTGCCTTTCATATCGGCAGCACCGCGTCCATAGAGCATGCCACCATGTACCTGTGCTTCGAAGGGGGGGAAGTTCCACTGGTTTTCATCACCGGTTGGCACAACATCCGTATGGCCGGCGAAAGCAAAAATTGGCCCACTGTCGCCGCGTACGGCCCAAAAGTTATCGACGTCGTCAAAGCGTAAGTGCTGAATTTTAAAGCCGATAGCGCTGAGTCTTTCTATCATTAACTGCTGACAGCCCGCATCTTCTGGGGTGACGGAGGCTTTGCGAATAAGTTCGCAGGCTAATTGGAGCGTAGGGCTGGTCATTATTAAAAACCTGAGGTGGTGACGGAGGAATAAAAAAGTGAATGTGGGGGCTGATTTTTTATGTTGTCAGCCCCAGAGTGAACCGCTAACAGCTAATTGTTGGCATGCAGCTCTTCGTTTAACGCAATCGCTGACTTATTCGTTTTACATTCTACGCCACCGGTTAGCGAGTTGCGGCGAAACAGTAGGTCGCTTTTGCCGGCTAGGTCTCGTGCTTTAACATGCTCAACGAGAGTGTTTTTGTCATCCAGTAACGCGAGTTTGGTGCCGGCAGTGACATAAAGCCCTGATTCAACGATGCAGCGATCTCCCAATGGGATGCCAATGCCAGCATTGGCGCCAATAAGGCTTTCTTTTCCTACAGAGATTACAATGTTGCCTCCACCTGATAGCGTTCCCATGGTGGAGCAGCCTCCACCTAAATCTGAACCTTCGCCGACAACAACGCCAGATGAAATTCGCCCCTCTACCATACTGGTACCCAAGGTCCCGGCATTAAAATTAACGAAGCCTTCGTGCATAATAGTTGTGCCTTCTCCGATATGGGCACCGAGGCGAACTCTTGCTGTGTGGGCAATACGCACGCCTTTGGGAACCACGTAATTGGTCATGCGAGGGAATTTATCGATGCAGTCAATATTGAGTAGCTTACCGTCGAGGCGAGCTTGCAGCATGCGAGCGGGTAGCTCGTCGATATCGATAGCGCCCTCGTTAGTCCAAGCCACATTGGGCAGTACACCAAAGATACCGCTTAAATTTGTGCCGTGCGGCCGCACCAGTCGATGGGATAATAGGTGTAGTTTAAGGTAGCCCTCAGGCACGGAGGTGGGGGCCTCATCACTCGCAAGAATTGTGGCGACAAGGGGGCGAGTGCTGGCCTTAAGGCTGTTGCACAGGTCTGCTTGCGCCTGCTCTCCTGCTGCCGCCAGAGCGGTTGCCAATTTTGCCAGTGTGCTAGTGGCTAGCTTTATTGCTTGGTTGCCTGCATCGTATTCCAACACTGACCTTAGCGCTTCGGCAATTCTGTCATCGGGGTTTAGCAAGGGTTGGGGGTAGAAGACTTCCAGCCACTCGCCTTTGCTATTTTGTGTGCCTATACCCAGGCCGAGACTGTAGAGTTTACTCATGTGCGGTTCCTTAGTGTGTTTCTTGGGAGTGTTTATAGGAAAAAGAGTGTTGCAGCGCAGAGCTAGTCGTCATTACTCAATGAGCATTAGCTCACGGTAGATTTTGTCGCTGAAGCCTACGATGACCTGCTTCCGGTATTGTAAAACTGGGCGTTTGATAAGGGTGGGTTGCTGCAGTGCAATACTGGCTGCATCGCCTTCCACCACTTGCGTTCTATCTTTTTCGGCCAGTTGCTTCCACGTGGTGCTGCGCTTGTTGATCAGGGTGGCAGCACCTACTTGTTCAAGCCAGAGAGCAAAGGTTTCGGGGCTTAGACCATCGGCCCTGAAATCGTGAAAGAGGTACTCGATGCCATGCTGCTCAAGCCAGCGCCTAGCTTTTTTGACGGTGTCGCAGTTTTTAATGCCGTAGAGAGTAGTTGTTGCCATAGCTGCCTGTTTGAGACGAGAAAGGTGAGTCTGATGCCGCGTAGAATAGCAAATTGGTAAGCCGACTTCACCCGTTCAGATCAATCACTACTGCGCTGTACCCCACTATTTTCACTGCGGTGTTTTGCTAACTGAAAAAAAGGATATACTTGCGCGGCTTTTCGCCTAGGCAAGATGCTTGTTTTACGGCTGCTCCCTATATACTGCAAGTATTTGAGCTACAAACGATATCTGCCTGTTGTTCACTCGAAGGAAACCTTTCATGACGCTGTTTCGATCATTACTCATTGCAATCCTCCTGCTAGCGATTTCTAGCCCTAGCCATTCGCAAGTCGAAACTGCCGGGGAGGACGCCTCTGGGGTGGAGCAAATACCAGACTCTGGGGAGCAGGATTTATATGATGCGATTTTACGTATTCGGGAAAAGAGCGCGGCTCTGAAAGATCTTGATGGCGCTTTTGATGCGGCTGTCGGCGAGGCGAAAGAATCGATTATTTTACAACGACTAGACCGTTATCAGGCGCTGGTTGCAGAAATGCGAGAGTTTAGTGCCAAAGCGGCAGCCTACCGAGAAAGTGGTGGCGATGTGAAGGCCTTGCTGGGTGAGTTTGGGGTAGCGCTGTTGAGTACGGGTAAGACGCTGCGAAGCGAAATCAACGCCCATCGTAAGCGTTTTAAATTGCAAAATCGAGAGCGTGATACGCAAACCCTAGAAGGCTTAAAGGGTTATATATTTGACAGCAGACAAGTGGATACCAGTTTTTCGCTACTCGCCGAATATATTGATGTGGTGGAAAGCGTAGGCTATGGAGCTGAACCTTCTATCGCCTACATAGTCGAGCACCTTCCGGAGCGTGCTGACGTTTTGGCGGGCCGTTTGCGTCTTTCAAATGAACGTGAGGCGGAGTATAAGCGTGTCCTCGCCGTGAATGCCGGTGATACAGAAACTCAGGCAAAGCTGCTCTTGTTGGAACAAAAGCTTGAGGCTGATACCAGAAGTTTGCAGCAAATTATTGGCTTGGCCGCCAATTACAATCTCGATATGAGCCGATATCAAACTCTATTGGTGAAAACGACAGGGGAAATTACCGCCAATCTTTTTGATGGCGATGTGATGGCAGAGTTGTTTCATGACTGGTGGTTGAGTACTAAACATTCCATTCAATCAAATACCGCCAACTTAGTATTAAAAATATTGGTTTTTGCATTCATTTTACTTGTGTTCAAGGGCTTGGCTGTTGTTGTAAGTAAGTTGATATTGCGCAGTGTTAAGTCGGCGAAGGTCAACCTCTCAGTGTTAATGCAAGACATGCTTATTTCAATGTCTTCACGGATGATCATGCTCTTAGGGTTGCTTGTGGCACTGGCGCAAGTGGGGGTTTCTCTAGGGCCGGTATTGGCAGGCTTGGGGGTTGTTGGTTTTGTTATTGGTTTTGCCTTGCAGGACACCTTGGGGAATTTTGCTGCTGGGGTGATGATATTGGTTTATCGGCCTTATGATGTGGGAGACTATGTTGATGTTGCTGGAGAGTTTGGTATGGTAAAAAGCATGAATATTGTGTCCACGACAATTCTTACCATCGACAACCAAACACTCATTATTCCCAACAGCAAAATCTGGGGCGATGTTATAAAAAACGTAACAGCGCAGAAGGTACGTCGGGTGGACATGGTGTTTGGCATTGGGTATGGCGATAATGTTGAGCATGCCGAAAAAGTGTTGCGCGATATATTGGTGCAGCACGATAAGGTGCTTTCAAGCCCACAAGCCGTAGTAAAATTGCATAAGTTAGGTGATTCATCGTGTGATTTTGTTGTTCGTCCGTGGGCGAAAACAGACGATTACTGGGACGTATATTGGGACGTTACTCGCGCAGTGAAAATGCGCTTTGATGCCGAAGGGATTTCGATTCCATTTCCTCAGCGAGATGTGCATGTGTATCACCAAGGTGGGGGAAACGCTAGGGATCCTCTGCTTAAGACCACATGATCTTTGTGCGCCCCCGTGTGCTATTAGTGAAAGCCAAAGACTTTAGGCTTAGCCGCAGGCCCCTAGGCTTTCTTGGTGATTTTAGGTTTCGTTCTGTTGGGATAACAGGTGGTACAAATAGGGCAAACGGTACCATCGCAGCCGCGAGCCGAGCAATGTTCGCGGCCGTAATAAATGATTTGGAGATGCAGTTTATTCCAACTTTCTTTCGGGAATAGCCGTTTTAAGTCTTTCTCCGTTTGAGCAACATTTTTGCCATTGCTTAGCCCCCAGCGTTGAGCGAGTCTGTGTATATGTGTATCGACTGGGAAAGCCGGTTCGCCAAAAGCTTGAGACATAACTACTCCAGCGGTTTTGTGCCCAACTCCCGGCAGCTTTTCTAGCGCATCCATATCGGCGGGAACGATTCCATCGTGTTCCTTTACGAGTATTTCCGACAACTTTTGGATGGCTTTAGATTTTTGTGGTGATAGACCGCAGGGTCGAATAATGCCTCGAATATCTTCCGCACTTTGTTTGGCCATGTCGTAGCAGTTGTCGGCCAATTGCCAAAGAGCTGGTGTTATTTGGTTAACCCGTTCGTCAGTGCATTGCGCCGACAAGAGTACTGCCACCAATAAGGTATAGGTGTCTCGATGATCTAATGGAATCGGTGGCTCTGGGTAGCGGCGTTTTAGTTCCGAGAGGATATAGTTGACACGTTGTTGCTTTAGCATGGGGTAAGTGTTAACTCTTATTTGGCTGACTACTTCGGGCTTATTTGGGTCGTGCGATTAAAGGCTATCGCAGAAGTCTCGAATACGTATAGCCGCTTGCTCACACTCTTCCAGCGGTGCCACTAGCGCCATACGGATGCGACAATGACCTGGATTGATGTCGTTGACTGCCCTTGCTAAATAGCTACCAGGCAGAACCGTAATATTCTGGTTGGTGTAAAGCTGTTTGGCAAAAACAGTGTCGTCTATGGGGGTTTTTGGCCATAAATAAAAGCTAGCGTCTGGCCGTGCTACATCCAGTTGCTGGCCGAGTATGGAAAGCACGCGATTAAACTTTTGGCGGTACAGCTCTCTGTTATCCTTCACGTGAACTTCATCTTGCCAAGCGGCAATGCTCGCGAGTTGAGCATATACTGGCATGGCGCAGCCGTGATAGGTTCGGTACTGGAAAAATGACTTAATAATGTGGGTATCGCCCGCAACAAAGCCTGAGCGTAGGCCGGGAAGATTAGAACGTTTTGATAGACTATGAAAAACAATGCAGCGCTTGTAGTCGTCTCTGCCAATATGTGCGCAGGCCTCCAAGAGCCCGGGCGGCGGAGTCAGCTCATCAAAATACAGTTCGGAATA
>Ga0065722_104334_pt1 | contig 29850 bp, 32 predicted proteins | sample BansetMetagenome_FD_59109 | JGI IMG/M metagenome (GOLD analysis project Ga0065722, IMG submission 59109) | Bankia setacea gill microbial communities from Puget Sound, Washington, USA - Caecum Enriched | ecosystem: Host-associated > Mollusca > Digestive system > Ceca | place: United States... | reverse complement strand
TATGAGTAGCAGCATTGAAGAACGCGTAAAAAAAATTGTCGCGGAACAACTTGGCGTTAAAGAAGAAGAAGTGAAAAACGAAGCATCTTTCGTCGAAGATCTGGGTGCTGATTCCCTAGATACCGTTGAGCTTGTTATGGCTCTCGAAGAGGAGTTTGAAACTGAAATTCCTGACGAGGAAGCGGAGAAGATCACCACTGTTCAGTTGGCGATAAATTACATCAACGAAAACTTGGCTTAATTAGCCTGTCTTCGATTGACCCTATACACAAAAGCCGTATCTATCTTGCATAGTACGGCTTTTGTTGTTTCTGGTACTTTTATTTTTGAGTGAGAGGCGGCCCATAGTGTTGGGTTAACCGTGTAAGAATTTGGAGGAATATGTGAGTCGCAAAAGAGTTGTCGTTACCGGTTTGGGTATGGTTACTTCGGTTGGTCACAATGTAGATGAAACTTGGCAGGCAATACTGGCGGGTACGAGTGGCATAAGGCCTATTACTTCATTTGATGTTTCAGCGTTCTCAACACAAATTAGTGGCTCTGTTAAAGATTTGGATCTTTCGCCCTATATGGATGCGAAAGAAGCACGAAAACAAGATCCATTTATCCGCTTTGGTATGGTGGCTGGTATTCAGGCCGTGGAAGATTCCGGTATTATCGTGACGGATGAAAACGCGTCCCGCATTGGCTGTGTAATTGGTTCTGGGATAGGCGGTTTAGGTTCAATTGAAGAAACGGCTTTGATAATCAAAGAGCGTGGGCCGCGTCGTGTGTCTCCGTTTTTTGTTCCGGGTGCCATTATCAATATGATCGCGGGTAATCTATCGATTCGCTATGGGTTTAAAGGATTGAATTTAGCCGTAACGACGGCCTGTACAACCGGTACTCATAGTATTGGTCTTGCGGCCCGCGAAATCATGTACGGAAGTGCGGATGTTATGGTGGCGGGTGGCTCTGAAATGGCCACAACGTCTGTTGGTATTGGTGGCTTTGGAGCTGCTCGAGCATTATCGAAGCGCAACGATGATCCTCAACGTGCGAGTCGCCCATGGGACCGAGGTCGAGATGGCTTTGTGTTGGGTGATGGAGCAGGAATGTTAGTGCTTGAAGAATACGAGCACGCAAAAAAACGTGGTGCAAAAATTTACGCTGAGCTATGTGGCTTTGGTACAAGTGGTGATGCTTTTCATATTACCTCTCCCTCCGGTGAAGGCGCTGAACTTTCAATGCGTAACGCGTTAAATGACGCGGGTGTAAACCCCGATGCTGTCGATTATATTAATGCCCATGGCACGTCAACTCCTGCTGGAGATGCCGCGGAGTGTGGAGCAGTAAAAGGCGTATTTGGTTCTCATGCGCATTCACTTGCCGTTAGTTCAACGAAGTCGATGATAGGCCACTTGTTAGGTGCTGCAGGTGCAGTTGAGGCTATTTTTTGCATCTTGTCGATACGAGATCAAATTGCGCCACCCACTATCAATCTAGATGACCCTGACGAAGGGTGTGATTTGAATTTCGTGCCGCATACGGCTCAGGAAATGAAAATAGACACTGCAGTGAGTAATTCCTTTGGCTTTGGTGGGACAAATGGCACGCTGCTGTTTAAAAAACTATAAATTATTAACACGGTGAGTAATAGTTCTGTGGCAAGCGTTATTTTATTGAACGGTAAGTTAGTGGATGACGCTTGTATTTCGGTCTCCAGTAGAGCGTTTCAGTATGGCGATGGAGTATTTGAAACCATTCGCGTTGTTCTCGGTAAAACGCCACTGTTAGCCCGTCATATAGATCGTCTCGTGGCCGCAGCTTCTAAATTAAATCTTGTATTTGATGAACATCAGTTCATGTTACACATGGCACAGCTCAAAGAGCTGTGGGGTGAAAATGAGCCTGTTAATGGAACGTTAAAAATTGTTTTGTCGCGAGCAACCGGTGGTCGTGGCTGCTATACCCATAATATAACGCGAACGGAAACGCTCATTCATTTCAGTCAAAATACTGATCTTGAGGGCTGGATGCAGCCTGCAGTCCAGCTTAAAGTTGCCGAGGGTCGGTTGACTTGTAATGCCTCATTGGCAGAATTAAAGCATCTCAATCGGTTAGACTATATTGTTGCGGCCGGTAATTGCGTTGTAAATCACAATGAAGAGCTTTTGTTTTTGAATACTGCTGATCATGTTGTTGAATGTATGCACCACAATGTTTTTTGGCTGAAAGATGGCGGTCTCTATACTGCAAGTGTTTCAACGTCGGGCGTTGCGGGTGTTATGCGGAATTTAATCATCACTTTTTGCGAGGAGCAGTTAGGTACCTCAGTACAAGTAGGTGAGTATTCCCTTTCTGAATTGATCGATGCGGATGAAATATTTCTTACTAATGCTTTGAGGGGCGTTGTGCCCGTGGCTATGTTGGAATCTTCTCACTATATTGATTTTTCTTTTGCACAGATGGTAGCCGAGTGTCTTCCTTATGGCACGTTGCCTGAGTAATCATTTTTTAAATGGGTGGAGTTGGGTGCTGAAGAGGTGTGCAGTGTACGTAAGTAGGTTTGGCCGTATTCATAAAGCGAGAATAGCGAGTGGAAGCTAGAATTATGGATGTTAGCCCTATACGAGTTGTTTTGGCCTTGGCGTTGTGGGTTTTGCTCATGATGGGGGCTTCTAGTTATTATGTATGGAATTGGCTACGTACGCCGCAGAATATTGTACTGCAGGACAACGTCTATATTATTGAGCGCGGTTCAACGCTACATGGCGTCGCTAAAGACTTAAATAAAAAAGGTTTAATTCGATGGCCTCGTCTTTGGGTGTTCTATGCTCAACTACAAAATCTATCTAAAATAAAGGCTGGGGAGTATCAGCTTGCTCAGCGAGAATCACCTCTGTCACTCTTGTCTCGTTTTCAAACGGGCGAGCTATTGCAGTACCACATTACGCTCGTTGAAGGGCGCACTCTGACCGATTTTATTACAACATTGCATCGTCATCAAAAATTGAGTAAGACGCTGGTTGATAAAAATTATGCGAAAATCGTAGCGGAACTTGGCTTGTCAATTGAGCATCCAGAAGGTTATTTTTTCCCTGATACGTATCAATTTGTTCGTGGTGACACCGATAAAGACATCTTGCTACGTGCTCATTTAAGAATGAACGAGGTGCTGCACCAGGAGTGGATAAACAGAGCTGAGGGGCTACCGTATAAAACGGCCTACGAAGCGTTAATCATGGCGTCGATAGTAGAAAAAGAAACCGGCGCGGTATTTGAACGTAAAGAAATAGCCGGTGTGTTTGTCCGTAGGCTCCAAAAAAATATGCGTTTGCAAACAGACCCAACGGTCATTTATGGAATGGGTGAGCTGTACGACGGAAACATTCGGAAAAAAGATTTAAGAACACCTACACCTTATAACACTTACACTATGCATGGTTTGCCGCCTACGCCAATTGCAATGCCGGGCAAAGAAGCGATAAGAGCAGCTTTGCATCCCGCTTCGGGAAATAACTTGTTTTTCGTCGCAAAGGGCGATGGCACCCACTATTTTTCAGCAACGTTAGATGAGCATGAAAACGCAGTTCAAAAATATCAGAAAAGTCGTAGAAGTAATTATCGTTCATCTCCCGTAGAGTTGAGACTAGAAGAATAAAAGGGTGTAACACATGGCGGTAGGTAAGTTTATTACGGTAGAGGGAACGGAAGGGGTTGGTAAATCAACCAATATCGCGTTTATTCAGTCGCACCTCGAAAAGCAAGGTATCGAGCTGGTTATTTCCAGAGAACCTGGAGGCACACCACTGGCCGAACAAATTAGAGGTTTGTTACTTGCAAAAAGATCTGAGCCATTTGATGCTACCGCTGAATTACTAATGGTTTTCGCCGCACGAGCTCAACACCTTAATACGATAATATTGCCGGCTCTAAATGCAGGAAAGTGGGTGTTGTGTGATAGATTTACCGATGCTACCTATGCCTATCAGGGGGCTGGTAGAGGGCTGTCCTTGGCGACAATTGCGACATTAGAGTCTCTTGTGCAGGGTGATTGGCAACCCGATTTAACCGTGTTATTGGATATTGATGTAGAGACTGGTTTGCAGCGTGCAACGGCTAGAGCCGCTTTAGATCGTTTTGAATCTGAGAAAATTGAGTTTTTTGAACGTGTGCGTGCGGGTTACAAGGCGCGGCTTAATGCGCGACCAGAAAAATTTATACTTATTGATGCCGGTAGACCACTGCGTGACGTTCAGGCGAATATCGCAATCCAATTATCGGGCGTGCTAGCGTCTTGGCGAGACAAGTACACCGTTAAAAATCAATAGTACCGTAAATTTTGTGTTAGAAATTGGGTTCACAAATAAGGTTTAGCGCCTTTTTACTGAGAGGCTGTTCGAATTCAAGTTGAGTGGCATGCAGTAGTAGTCTGCTTGATGCGGCAATGGTGTCTGGACAGCCGTAAAGTGGGTCACCAAGAATAACATGATGAATTTGTAGCATATGTACACGTAATTGATGGGACCGCCCGGTGTGCGGGTAGAGCGCTAAACGAGAACAGTTCTTCGCTGTATCGGTCGATAGAACATCAAAGTGTGTGAGAGATGGTTTACCGGTTAGCCAGTCAATTTTTTGTTTGGGCCTATTGTCCCAGTCGCAGATTAATTTAGAGCGTATTTCACCGCCTTTTACGGACATAATACCGTTTACAATGGCGGTATAGCGCTTTTTGATTTTTCGTTGTTCGAATATTTTTCCCATCGCGCGTTGAGCGTCATAGTGTTTAGCGAATATGACTAAGCCGGAGGTTCCCATATCAAGCCGGTGAACAACGCGAGCGTTTGGATATTCGCTTTTCAATTGGTCAAGCGCATTTTCCGGCGAAGAGAGACCTGGTACGGTTAGCAGCCCTGAGGGTTTGTTGATAACGATTAAATCATCATCTTGATACACAATTTCCATACGGTAAACATCAGCAAGCGAATTTGGCGCCGTATTCTAGCACGGGGATTTTCCGAAAAATGAGTAATATCAGCATGCCTCCCTTTCCTTGGCAGAATAGTGTCTGGCAGAGTTTTATTCGGCAGGTAGAGAATGGAGTATTGCCGCATGCATTGCTAGTTGGCGGGGGTGATGGCATTGGTGTAGAAAAGCTCGGCGCTGCTATGGCGCATTACCTTTTATGCCGCTCCCCTATGGAGGGTGTTGCGTGTGGCGGCTGTAAGGCGTGCTTACTTATCCGTGCGGGAAGCCATCCTGATTTGGTCGAAATTGAGGCTGAAGGGAAAGGCAAAGCGATTAAGGTGGATCAAATTCGATCGCTCACAGCGTTCGTATCCAAAACATCGCAGCAAGGCGGGCGTAAGCTAGTCATTATAAATCCCGCTGAATCGATGAATCTTAATGCGGCCAATAGTTTACTAAAGTGCTTAGAAGAGCCCGCCGGTGACACCGTACTAATATTGTTGAGTTTGGAGCCGAGCCGCTTGATGCCGACAATTCGCAGTCGTTGTAGCAAAGTATCCGTTTTGCCTCCAAGCAATGCAGACTCCATTGCTTGGTTGTCGGAATTAGGGGTTGAAGAGCCTCAAACCTTACTTGATGAGTGCGGGCAAGCGCCTTTGCTTGCGCTTGAGTGGTGGCATAATGATTACTTTCAGCAGCGAATTAAAATGTGCGAAAGTTTGGTGGCGTTAAGTGAGGGGGCTGTTTCTGTTGGCACGGTTGTGCAGAGCTGGTCATCCTATTCCGCGTTGGATGTCATTAATGCAACGCTTACATGGCTAGACCGATTGATTCGAGAGCGTGTCTCTAGCGATGGAAACGCTCAAAAGAGGGCATCCGAGGTGTGGGCATCTTTACGCGATGCAACGGCGGCTATTCCAGAGACACTTCTTTTTAGGTTCCGTGATGCGCTTTGTCAGCGAAAAGCGCACATTCAAAGGAACAGTAACTTAAACTCAACACTGATTTTGGAAGAGCTGTTAATGGACTGGAAGGCAATGATTCGTCACTCTTCGCGGTTATTGCGGGTACCTACAGGTGATTGATGCCGTAATTGGCGTATTAAGGTAGGATTGGAAACCGAAAACGGCGTTACACGGGATGACCTTCGTGCTTGTGTCCGCTATTCTTAAAATTGCTAATAATGTCGATACACGAGTTAACTCTTTATGAAAGGATTAGGTGGCGCGGCCCGAAACGGGATACTTTCTCTAACCATTCGAGATAAGGCTGTTTTATATGCAGCGTATATGCCGTTTGTGGAGAATGGTGGCTTGTTTATACCAACCAATAAATCGTATACCCTCGGTGACGAAGTGTTTATGCTTTTAAGCTTAATGGATGAGCCTGAGAAAATACCGGTAGCGGGAAAAGTAATATGGATTACACCGCGAGGTGCACAAGGTAATCGTGCAGCGGGTATTGGCGTTCAATTTAGTGGTGAAGATGATATTGCCAATCAGAAAATAGAAACTTATCTTGCCGGTTCGTTAGATTCGGATAGGCCCACTCATACTATGTAGTTTGATGGAGGTGTGCAGCCTCCATTCCATCGTCTCTTTTTTCGTATTACCTCTAGGCTTTCTCTCCTCTCCGATAATTTACAAATAAAAGGTGCAATTTCGTAATGCTGGTGGACTCTCATTGTCATCTCGACAGACTTAATCTTGATTTATACCCCGATGGTTTGGGCGGTGCGGTAGAAGCGGCTAAATCTAGGGGCGTTAAGCAAATGCTGTGTGTGTGTATCAGCGAAGAAAATAGACAGCAGGTTGTTGAGATCGCTCAACAATTTGATGGAATCTTTGCATCAGTTGGTATCCACCCTTCGGATGTTATGGCGTCAGCGGTAGACGTTGATACGCTTTGCGAATGGTCGAAGGCTGATAAGGTCGTTGCTTTAGGCGAAACAGGTTTAGACTATTACTACAGTGCAGAGAAAGCGGATATTCAAAAGCTGAGTTTTGTTAATCACTTGAAGGCGGGCGCTAAAACGCAGTTGCCCGTAATTATTCATACGCGTGATGCACGTGAGGATACGATTAGCTTAATGAAAGAGCACGCTTGTGGCGAAGCAGCCGGGGTTATGCATTGTTTTACGGAAAGCTGGGAAATGGCCGAGCAGGCATTAGACCTTAATTTTTATATCTCGATATCGGGAATTGTTACTTTTAAAAATGCTGAAGCATTGCGTGACGTCACTCGAAAAATACCTCTCGATAGACTGCTGGTGGAGACTGATTCCCCTTATCTTGCGCCTGTACCATTTCGAGGCAAGCCAAACGAGCCTAAATACGTGCGAGAAGTCGCTGAATATATTGCCGAATTACGAGGGATTTCTCTCGAGAAACTGGCCAGCATCACCAGTGAAAATTTCAATAATCTTTTTTTAAAAAATATAGGGTAGGGTGCAGTCATGCAGCAACAATTGATCACAATGCTTGAATTGCAGGAAGCGATGAACAGTAAAGTGAACTTGAACTGGCGTACGGAAAATTTTGAGTGGTACCGAGCTATTTGGGTTGAATGTGCGGAACTGATGGACCACTTTGGGTGGAAATGGTGGAAAAAGCAATCACCTGACGTTGATCAAGTAATATTGGAATTAATCGATATTTGGCATTTTGGTCTCAGTATTCGGTTGCTGACTGAGGAGCCTAGTGCTACTGGTTACCAGCGTATAGCAAGTGCTATTGAAGCAGAGCTTAATAGTGCAACAGCAGGACAAAACTTTCGTGAAGATTTAGAGGCGTTCACTTTGGCGACGCTTCAGACCCATAATTTTTGCGTAACTGAGTTTTGCGCACTTTTCGCGCCGGTCGACCTTAATTTCGAACAGCTATTCAACAGGTATGTTGGTAAAAACGTACTTAATATGTTCAGGCAAGATTTTGGCTACCAAGACGGTTCCTACCTCAAAGTATGGAATGGAAAAGAAGATAATGAGCACTTAGTTGAAATACTCGCGAATTTAGACCCAAAAAATCCCAATTTTGGTGCGGTTTTATATCAAAAACTACAGGAACGCTATCCATCATAGATGTAAGTGCTATAGAGCAATGACATTTAGATTTATGCCACTATAATGCGGTTCAAAATCAGTAATTTTTAATTAACGGAGATATATCGTGAAAGCACCCGTTCGAGTTGCCGTTACCGGCGCTGCAGGCCAAATTAGTTATTCATTGTTGTTTAGAATTGCAGCAGGAGAAATGCTAGGTAAAGACCAGCCTGTTATTTTACAGATGCTAGAAATTACACCAGCGCTGGAAGCCCTAAAAGGCGTGGCAATGGAATTGGATGATTGTGCATTCCCGCTATTGCACGGGATGGTCTGTACCGATGACGCAAATGTTGCGTTCAAAGATGCTGAATACGCTTTACTGGTTGGCGCGCGCCCTCGAGGCCCAGGTATGGAGCGTAAAGACTTATTGGAAGCGAATGCGGCCATTTTTTCTGTGCAAGGCAAAGCGATCAATGATCACGCTTCACGCGATATCAAAGTACTCGTTGTTGGTAATCCAGCGAATACCAATGCACTTATTGCTCAGCGTAACGCTCCAGATATTAACCCTCGTCAGTTTACGGCAATGATGCGTCTTGATCATAATCGCGCGATGACTGCCTTAGGTCAAAAATTAGGCGAATCGATTAACGATATTAGCAAAATGACAATATGGGGTAATCACTCCTCAACACAGTATCCTGATCTGTTCCATGCGCTTGTTAACAATGAAGTGGCTATCGATAAAGTCGAGAAAAGCTGGTACGAAGAAAGCTTCATTCCAACCGTACAGCAGCGTGGGGCAGCCATTATCAAGGCCCGTGGGGCGTCTAGCGCAGCTTCTGCAGCCAATGCAGCAATATTCCATATACGAGATTGGGCTCTAGGTACCACCGACGGTGATTGGGTGAGCATGGGCGTATACAGCGATGGAAGCTACGGCATTGAAGAAGGGTTAATCTATTCTTTCCCCTGTACGTGTGAAGGCGGCGATTGGAAAATTGTGCAAGGTTTGAGTATTGATGAGTTTTCACAAGCTCGCATGATTGCATCTGAGGATGAATTGAAAGAAGAACGTGATGCAGTAAAGTCCCTATTGCCAGCGTAATAAATAGCGTTAGCGAAGCGCGGTACTATACCGCGCTTTTTTTTGCTTAAAATTTACCATTTTATAATTGGAGTCTAGGCATGGCCTTTCCTAAAGTTGGCAACAAAGCACCTGCATTTTCGTTGAAAAATCAAAATGGCGAGACGATAAAGTTATCAGATTATGCGGGAAAGAATAATGTAGTACTCTATTTTTACCCGAAGGCAATGACGCCAGGTTGCACGACACAAGCTTGCGGTATTAGAGATACTCAATCTGAATTTAAAGCAATCGATACCGTGGTGTTTGCGGTTAGCCCTGATCCGGTGGAGCGATTAAAACGGTTCGAAGACAAGCAGGGCCTCAATTTTGATCTTTTGTCAGACGAGGATTTAACTATTGCAGAAAAGTATGGTGTTTGGGGGCTTAAAAAGTTTATGGGGCGAGAGTTTATGGGTATTTTGCGTACGACTTTTATAATAGGGAAGGATGGTCGCCTAGCCTATATTATGGATAAGGTCAAAACGAAAAGTCACCATGATGATGTAATATCTTACATTTCAGAAAACTTGATTTAGCACTTATAATGCGGATCGCCTCGCAACGGCAGAGAGATTGAGGGGGCGTCCAGCGCTCATATACTTAAATTTTCCTACGCGCTTGCACACAGCTTACGGCAGTAATTCTCGAGAGAGAGACTTCTGCTGGGCCGTAGAGACGTGATTATCTTTATTTAAGGGTTACATCTTCTGTATAGTTAACATGTTAATTTAAAGGGGGTGAGGCACTTTTTAAAAGCGATCACCATTAATCGCTGTACTAATTACGTTTATTTAAATGATTATTTAAATACGCTATACAATACAAACGTTTGTTTGTATGACCGGTGTTTTCTTGCAATTCAGAGTGCGCAGTATTCGCAATTAGGCCTAAACGGCCCTATAAACTCTAAATGCTAATTTATGACGCAAAAAGCAGCTAGCTGGCGCAATTAGATCTGGCTTATCGATATGTTAAGAAATAGTTTATACATAGTTTGGATGTGTAAATAAATCCAACGAAAATTGATTGGAATAGTGGTATTTTTTACAGTGGTATGAGGTTCGACGATTGCCTGAGCCGTAAGACGATGTATCAAAGCTTAGAAAATCTAACTATCAGTAGTTATTTTAATAACAAAAAATTATAAAGAAATTTAACAACACAATAGGGTGAGTGATTTGAAGCTTTTATCAAGCAGTAGTTTCCATCAGAGCCTGCCAGGGACGCCGCTCGACTTAAATCAATACGATATGAATACAGCTTCTGACGGAGTAACATTTTTATATCGAGTACTAGCGAATAGCCATAATGTAGAATCTTATAATCGAGCCGTGTGTTTATTTTTACAAGCTGGAATTAAGCGATTTAACGTAGAGATTGGTTTGGTTACGCGTCCCGTTTCCTCGCAGGTATACGAGGTTGTTGCGTGCGCGGGAAATGACGAAAATTTTTTCGTAGGCCAGCATTTATCGCTAAATGGTACTTTTTGTGAAGATGTAATAGCAAAAAATGAGACTTATATCTGTCCAAAAGTACCTGATCACCGTGTGGAATCCCTATCTATGGCGTATAATAATACGCAAGTAGATGCGTACTTGGGCACTGTAGTTAATTCTACTCATGCTGAGCAAGCGGTGTTGTGTTTTCTAAAAACACAAAGCTTAGGGGTTCGTGAGAATGCTGGAAATTATTCTAGTGAAGGATACAGTTCTGAGGATGCAGCTTTTTTAGAGCTATTGGCAGAAGGAGTGGCCTTTATGACCGACCAACAATTAGCGCAAGCCCAACGTAAACTCACCGATCAGGCGATGTTTGCCCTCGGATCTGTAAAAACTCTCGACGAATACTTGGAGCAGGCTCGGTTGCCTGAAGTGTTTGGCGTTCCCGCACGTGTGGTAGAGGTATTGGAGCGTCGAATAAGTAGGGCGCCTTTAAGTATTGGCCATATTGCGGAAGAATTAAACTTGTCAAAGAGGACCTTGCAGCGACGCTTGCAGCAGCAAGATGTTAGCTTCGCAGACCTGAGAGACCAAGTAAGATTCCATTACTCGATCGACTACTTGATTAAGCAGCATCTGAGCATCGATAGTATTTCGGCATCGTTGGATTTTTCTGATCGTACGAGTTTTACTAACGCCTTCAAGCGTTGGACTGGCTTGTCTCCTAGTACGTTTAGGAAGCTGTTCAGAGACTACGTATAGACGGTTCTCTAGGCCCTAAGCACTGTAGTAGAGTGGTTTTATACCCTAGAGACCTTATATCGATAAGAATACAGCCAATGCTGCCGTGTTCTTCCTGAATTAGGAGCCCCGCTTCATTACGACGGGGGGCTCCTTTATCTGTACTGCCTCTAACCTCCCTTGTGTCTCGGAGCAGGTTGCTCTTGACTATATGCCAACTTCTTGTAGAGTTACCCGCCTTCTTTCTTAATTCAATTGATGGTTTTTTAGCTCATCAATTATTCTATAAGCGTCAAATGAGGTTAATTTTTCCATGGGATTTTTTATTGCAGATGCCGTAGCGCAAACTGAGGGTGCAGCCGCGCCTAACGCAGGTTTTATGAATTTTGTGTTGCTGGGTGGCTTGTTCCTGTTTATGTACTTTGTGATTATTCGCCCACAGCGTAAGCGACAGAAGGAACATACGTCACTTGTCGAGAGTTTGGGTAAAGGTGATGAGGTAGTTTTAACCAGTGGTATGCTGGGTAAAATTATAGAAGTGGATGAGCATTACGTAACCATTAATGCCACCAATAATGTAGACCTTAAGTTTCAAAAAGTATCGGTTCACGCCGTTTTGCCGAAGGGCACGATTAAGTCTATCTAGTCTTGGCTGATCTTTTATCAGGGGCTGTCTATTCAATATTGCGCCGGCCCCTGATTTCTCTTGTTTGTTTCCCTCTTTACCTTCAATCACTTTCACGGTAGCTTTGTTCTCATGCTGCCCTATACCCCCCCTAGAGTCTCCTTGGCTCAACTGCCTACCCCATTTCGTCCGTTGGATCGTATTTCACGCGCTATCGGGGGGCCTCGTATCTGGATAAAGCAAGATGATCGTACAGGCTCGGCCGATACAGGTAACAAGTTACGTAAGTTGGAGTTCGTTGTGGCTCAAGCGCTGTCAGAGGGTTGTGACACGCTTATTACATGTGGGGGTGTGCAATCTAATCACTGTCGAACAACGGCGTTGGTCGCTGCTCGCATGGGTTTAAAGGCCCACCTAATATTGCGGGGGGATCCTAGCGCGAGTATCGATGGTAATTTGTTGCTCGATCATTTGGCAGGCGCTGAGGTATCGATATACGATGATAAAGCCTTCGTTGGTGGTATAGAGTCTATTTTTGAACACTGGCGAATGCATTATGAAGGGCTTGGGCGTAAGGCGTATATTATTCCTATGGGTGCGAGCGACGAAGTGGGTTTGTGGGGATATTTGAACGCTGCTCAGGAGTTGCTAGCGGATTTTGAGAATAGCAGCGTAAAGCCTGATGCCATAGTGGTGGCGACAGGCTCTGGCGGAACGCAAGCCGGGCTAACACTGGGGTTTCATTTGTGCCATTCAAATGTCCCTGTTTTTGGCGTAGCGGTGTGTGATTCTGAAGCCTATTTTTTGGAAAAAGTGAGGCTTGATGTTCGCCGATGGGGGAAACGCTGGGGAGCGCAATTTAATGCGTCTTTGATTTCCGAGCTGCCTGACAGTTTGAATGTTCACACGTTGGATGGGTATATCGGTCCTGGATATGCTCGTGGTTACAAGGCGCTTTATGAAACCATCCAGTGGCTTGCTAGAGAGGAGGGGGTGGTTCTCGACCCAGTTTATACTGGAAAAGCTTTTTATGGTTTGATTAACGAGATTAAACAGGGCGTTTTCCACTCTATGAAAAATATTGTATTTGTCCATACGGGTGGAGTCTTTGGGTTGTTTCCACACAAAGATGAGCTCTTGGGGATGTAAATCATCATAATGTAATGTCGGCGCGATGCTTTTATTGGTTTATAGAGCTGCACGGATGACTTAGGGTAGACCATATGACGGATAAACAATCAGAAAAGCTTGTAATAGCCATTTCCTCGAGGGCTTTATTCGATCTGGATGAAAGTCATCAAGTTTTTGAAAGTGAAGGGTTGGAAGCGTATTCGAAGTATCAAATTGCGCATGAAGATGTTGTGTTACCGCCAGGCGATGCTTTTCCAATGGTAGAAAAAATGCTGCGTATTAATGAGCAGTTAGAGGGCGCTCCTCGTGTAGAGGTTATTTTGCTTTCCCGTAATAGTGCCGATACGGGACTGCGTGTGTTCAATTCAATCAATCATTATGGTTTGAATATTACACGAGCAGCATTTACGGGGGGAGAAAGCCCTTATCGGTACATTGCGCCATTCAGTGGACATTTGTTTTTGTCTACAGACGCACAAGACGTACGCCATGCTATAGAGCACGGTGTTGCGGCCGCTACATTGTTAACATCGTCTAAAAAAACGTCGGGTTTGGAGCAGTTGAGGTTTGCTTTTGATGGTGATGCGGTGCTTTTTTCGGACGAGGCAGAGCAAGTCTATAAGCGGCAGGGTTTAGATGCGTTTGCGAAGAGTGAGCGAGAGGCGGCCAAAACGCCTTTGAGTGGAGGGCCTTTTAAGTTGTTCTTGGCTGCACTGCATAGTTTGCAGAATGAGTTTAAAGGCCGAGAGTGCCCTATTCGAACGGCACTTGTAACAGCGCGATCTGCGCCTGCTCACGAGCGGGTAATCCGTACATTGAGGGCGTGGAATATTCGAATCGACGAATCTTTGTTTTTAGGTGGGCTGAGTAAAGGCGAGTTTTTAAAGGCGTACGGGGCAGACGTTTTTTTTGACGATCAGCCTGCGCACTGCCAGTCTGCACGTGACCACGTGGCGACGGGGCATGTTCCGCATGGTATTGCCAATGATGTGGATTAGAGTATTAATGAGCCCCGGCAAAGAACGCAAACTTAACGCCAATAATCAGCAATATGCTGGCGAGTATGGGCTGTAATATTGAGTTGGGCACCTTTACCGCAAGCTTGCTGCCAAGGTGTACGGCAGGTAAGGAGCCTATTAATAAGCCGAAAAGGAGCTGAAAATCTACGTTGTTGTTCCAGAGATGTCCGAGCCCAGCAATGAGGGTGAGGGGAACGGCGTGTGCGATATCGGTACCAACAACTTGAAGTGCGGGTAGCCGAGGGTAGAGCACTAACAAAAGTGCTGCGCAAAAGGCGCCGGCGCCGACAGATGATAAGGTGACGAACGTGCCCAACAGAATTCCAGCAAAAAAAGTTACGGGAGTGGCGTTTCGATGAAACCAGCCGCCTGCGCTATCGTTAGCTGAGTGGCCTTTTTGAAGTCTACTCTTAAAAAAGACAACGAAAGCCGTAAGGATTAACATAAAACCCAGGCTATGAGTTAATAGCGGGCCGTAATCTAGATCTTCCGGGATAGCAAAACGAATAATGAGCGTGGTAACTAATGATGCTGGAATGCTCCCTGCAGCGAGGGTGATAACGAGCTTCCAGCGCACCGTACCTTGCTTGTTGTGCGAGCGCATTGCGCTTGCCTTTGTCGCAGCGGCATAGAGTAGATCGGTTCCTATGGCTATTTTTTCGGGCACGCCCCACAGAATGAGTAGAGGGGTCATTAATGAACCTCCTCCTACGCCAGTGAGGCCAACCGCAAGCCCAACACCGGCGCCAGCGACTATATAAAATACTAAATCTATCATTTTGTCGGAAAAACGCTCAGCTATTGGCTAAATTACAAATACGGGTGGCAAATATACGTATTTATAACTATTCTTCAAAATAATATTTTCTTCTATTTTTATAATGAATTAACGTTTTGGGTGCTTTTTGATATAAAGCACTCTTTTCTGGCGACTCTTCACCTTAAAGTTCTGCCGCCAATTGGAGGGCATATGAAACTGCAGCAGCTGCGGTATATCTGGGAAGTAGCTCATCACGAGCTCAATGTATCGGCGACCGCCCAGAGTCTATACACATCACAACCAGGGATTAGTAAGCAGATACGGTTATTGGAGGATGAATTAGGCGTCGAGATATTTTCTCGTAGTGGTAAGCATCTAACCAGAATCACACCCGCAGGCGAGGCTATTCTGCGCACATCGGGTGAAATCCTACGGAAAGTCGAAAGCATAAAGCAGGTTGCGCAAGAATTTAGCAATGAGCGTAAGGGTAGTTTGTCGATTGCTACAACACATACGCAAGCGCGCTATGCCTTGCCTAATGTTATTTCGAAGTTTATTGATAAATACCCCGATGTTTCTCTGCATATGCATCAGGGTACTCCGATGCAAATTTCAGAAATGGCTGCTGACGGGTCCGTAGACTTTGCGATTGCAACTGAAGCCTTAGAATTGTTTAGCGATCTTATTATGTTGCCTTGTTATCGCTGGAATAGATGCATTTTGGTGCCTAAAAATCACCCACTTTGCCAGATTTCCTCGCTAACGTTAGAGGATGTCGCAAAACATCCCATAGTGACTTATGTCTTCGGGTTTACTGGACGCTCTAAACTCGACGAGGCCTTTATGGAGCGAGGGCTTGCACCTCGCGTCGTATTTACCGCGGCAGATGCAGACGTGATCAAAACCTATGTTCGACTTGGCTTGGGTATTGGGATTGTGGCAAAAATGGCCTACAACCCAGAGGAAGATAGTGACTTGGTTGCGCTAGACGCTAGCCATTTATTCCGTTCAAGTACAACGAAAATAGGGTTTCGTAGGGGAACCTTCTTGAGAGGCTTTATGTACGAGTTTATTGAGGAGTTCGCGCCCCATTTAACGAAAGAATTGGTGAGCGAGGCATTTAACCGCCACTCTAAAGTTGAGCTTGAAGAGCTGTTCTCTCATGTGGCGCTGCCTGAATACTAAAAGATAGCGTTCGGTTGTTCGTTAGTTGTCCAAACAAAAAGGCCGGAGCGGTTTAACGCTCCGGCCTTTTTTACGTATAAACGCAGTTCTATACCATAAAAATTTAGACGTTGTTATAGAAAATCTAAATCATCATTGTTGTCCATAATCTCTTTTAGCTCTTCACTTTCTTCTGTTTTCTGGTTAAGCACTTCTTTTACAAATTTCATGTACACGGTATATATCATGGGTTTTTTACCTTCCTCTTCGACAATGAAGAATGGAGCCCGATTAACATCGTATTGCTTAGCCAGTGTAATACCTTCGCTCAAGGGGTCGCGTTCATCGGCCACGGCTATAGCGTCAATACGCGATATTTGGCCGCTAGATTCAAGCTTATCTAACACGTCCCCGCATTTTCGGCAGGGTGAACCGTCGGCGAGAATTTTCTTAACGAGTGTAATTTTCATAGTTATTTCTGCTCTACTGGAGTGCGTTGCCAGAGGTGTTAAGGTTTTGCGCTATTGGTTGAATGTAAGCCACATTCTTTCTTGGTTGATTCTTCCCACCACCAGCGACCTTCACGCTCGTGTTGGCCCGGCCCAACAGGGCGGGTGCAGGGTTCACAGCCGATAGAAACATAACCTGCGTCATGTAACGCGTTATAAGGAACGTCGTTGGCGCGAATATAGTCCCAAACTTGCTGGGATGTCCAATTGACTAGCGGGTTAAACTTGGTTAGTTGCTCATTGGGGCGAGCAAATACCTTATCGTTTTGGATGACAGGTATGGATGCTCGTGTTCCGGGGCTTTGGTCTTTACGTTGTCCGGTAACCCATGCGTCGAGCTCTAAAAGCTTGGCTCGTAATGGGCCTACCTTACGAATACCACAGCATTCTTTGTGATCATCGTCATAGAAGCTGAACAACCCTTTACTGGCGACGAGCTTTTGTACTGAGTCAGCGTTAGGGAACAGGATATCCATTTTAATCGCGTAATGTTTGCGTACACGCTCCATAAATTGATAGGTCTCTGCATGTAGGCGGCCGGTATCGAGGCAAAAGACTTCAACGTTAGGCTTGATACGCGTGGCCATGTCAATTAGTACAATATCTTCAGCGCCGCTGAAAGAGATGGCCAAGTTATCATGTTGCGCTAGCGCGTATTCGAGCACCTCTTGCGGGGTTGATTGTTGGAGTTGGGCGTCGATATCGACTAGGTTTACAGTTTTGTTCATTATCTACACAGCCTGTGTTCAGCAAATGTTTTATGGTTGAGATTCAACTATGGAGTCCAGCGAAGCGGGCAAGAATACCAGAGCCGTAAAATGATTAAAAATAATCATGCACAATATGCTTATACTCCTTGTAATTCGCTGTAAGTAATGTAGATTTGCGCCTCAAATTACCCCAATAACGTCAATATGGTACGTTAATATTAGCCAATTATTAGCTAAAGGAGCTGATTGTGGAACTAGCTTGTCTCGACCTTGAAGGTGTACTTATTCCAGAGATCTGGATTGCATTTGCCGAAAAAACCGGTATTGAAGCCCTCAAGGCCACTACCCGCGATATTCCAGATTACGATGAACTCATGACTATGCGTTTGAAAGAGCTTGATAAAGCGGGTTTGGGTTTGAACGAAATTCAGGAAGTGATTTCTACGCTTAGCCCCTTACCGGGCGCCGCTGAGTTTTTAAATTGGCTTAGAGAGCGCTTTCAGGTAGTTATTTTATCGGATACTTTTTATGAGTTTGCGGGCCCCTTAATGGCGCAGTTAGGGTATCCCACCTTGTTTTGCCATAAGTTAACCGTGGACGATAATGGCAAAGTGATCGATTATAATCTTCGTCAGGCCAACCCGAAGCGCCAGTCAATTTGTGCCTTCAAGTCAATTTATTATCGCACGATAGCGGCGGGTGATTCCTACAATGATACTACGATGTTGGCTGAAGCCGATGCGGGTATATTATTTAGTGCGCCACAAAATGTTATTGACGAGTTCCCTCAATTTCCTGCGGTGCATACCTTCGACGATTTAAAGCAAGCGTTTATTAATGCTAGTATCCGTAAGTTAACGCTTTAATCTAGCGTTAACTCTTTATGCCTTTGAGATAATGATGAGAGCGAAATGGCTTTTTATCCTTTAGAGCAGCTAAGCCGATTGCACGATGGTTACCAGAAAGCGTTTTCTGTTGATCGTTTAGAGTTGTTGTTGGTTCAGCAGGATGGAAAGCCTTTTATTCTTGAGAACCGTTGCCCTCACATGGACGTACCTTTAACGCATGCACAGTTACTGCCCAGCGGAAAAATTCGATGTCGTGCTCACGGTATAGAGTTTCAGTTGGAGAGTGGTCGAGCTGAGGGGCCGTTAGCCAGCCAATTGGACTGCTTAAAAAAATACCCCGTAATTTTTGACGGTGCCTTCGTTGGTGTTGAACTACCCTAAGGCTAGATAAGCAGCTGGCTCAAATTCGTATCCGTATGACTGCTGTAATTCCATAACGTATTAAATTTCTCATTAAGTGCTCTGCATTCAGCTGGCGCACAGTAATTGGCAAAGCCTGCCAATTCTTCTTCGTTATTAAAATAAACCAACTTGCGATCGTCCACAATAATGAACGCGTGCACTGTGCGATCATTATCTTTGTTGGCCACTTTAATTTCCGAACGCGAACTTAATCGTTGGCTGAGCAGAAGTAGCGGGTGGTTACCTCTATACAGCGTGGTTGGGTCTAGTACTAGAATACGAATTTTGGAATGTTGGCTACGTCGCGCGAGGTTAGAAAACGCCGAGACAATGGTGGGTGTTGCCCATAGATTGGGATAAAGTTGAGTGGTGTAAAGGGTTGCAGTACGTTTAGCGCCGCCGAGGATTTGGTTGATATGTTGATTGAATGATGAGAAATTTTCTAGGCGTAGAACCTTATCGCCATAAAGTGTCTCGTTAAGTGCGTTGCCCCATTTAAGGGTCATCACTTTATGTTCAATCCCGGCTTCCATAAAGAGGTCATCGGAGGAGGGTGTAAAGCCTAATGCTTCGTAAAAGGGTATTGCATGTACTTGGGCATGCAAAAAAGGTGTTAGTGTTTGTTTTTGGGTAAAGTTTTCTATTTGCAATTGTTGTAAAACGGCGTTCAATAATTGTTTGCCGAACCCTTTTCCTCGGTGATCTTTAAGAATGGCCATTCTACCTATTTGCCCTGTAGGCAATAAGCGGCAGCAGCCGATCGGTTGTTGATTGTACTCAACGATGAAATGATAAGTGTCGCTATGCTCATCTAGGCTTTCCCATTCTTCGTCCTCAGGGACCTTTTGTTCGTCTATAAATACACGACGACGAATGTAGGCGAGCGGTATTTTAGATTCGCTCCAGGTCACACATTTTATGTCGAGGTTAGGGGGGCGTGAGCTCATGCTATATCCATCGTTAATCTTGCTTAGTGTCGTCGGGTATATGAGTTTACCGGATTTTTTTCTCACTCAAAACTACTGACATATGAGAGGGCTGATACTTTTTTTAAGGCAAAACGATAGGGGTGTAATGTGAATTAGGTCTCTACTATTACGGTTGATTTTCGGCGTCACACAGCAGCCCTTCTTCTGCTAGGTGTTGTAATAAGTAGTGGTCGCGCGGGTTTACTTCGTCGAAAAGAAACGCCTCGTATTGGCTAAGTTTTAAGGCCATTTCTTTAGTGCAGTGCCATTTTTCACCGTTAATAAAAACGACACAGTGGTCGCTGGTTTCGTAGAAAGCGCAGCGCGCGAATGGGCTGAGGGCACAGGGCTGAACGGTGAGCTGCTCGGGTGTGAGGTCGCTTTGACAGGCGTCTATTCCACCAGGATTGGGACGGGTCATATATTCGCCGAACCAGTTAGCGATAAGGCCTTTGTTAGTGGCAAAACGCTTAAGAATATCTTCTACTTTGGATATAGCTTCAGGGGTGATTTCGCCGCTCAACGATTGCTGGGTGAGCCCTTTGTCGGTATAGCGCATGTCGGCATTGGCGAGTGATGCCATTTCTTGAGCAAAGTCGAGCATTATGTCGCTGTAGCTGGGTGCGCGAAAACCAATGGAATAGGTCATGCAATCGTCGCCAATGGCTTCTCCCCAATGCGCTAAGTTAGGCGGTATATAAAGAAGGTCACCAGGCGCCACAATCCATTCGTCTGTCGAGTTAAATTGTTCGAGTATTTTTAGGTCCACGCCTTGAATTAGCGGTGTATCAGAATCGCATTGTTGCCCTAACCGCCATCGGCGTGTGCCCTGTGCTTGCAATAGAAAAACATCATAGTAATCAAAGTGAGGGCCAACGCTGCCACCATCGGCGGCGTAGCTCAACATAATATCGTCCAAGCGCCAATTAGGGATAAACCTAAAGGCTTCAAGGAGTTGGTTAAGTTCGGGGTCTAGTAAATCGGCATGTTGAATCAGTAAAGTCCAGTGGCTCTTGGGGAGTTCCTCAAATACGGTCTCGGGTAAAGGGCCGTGCTGGAGTGTCCAGTCGTCTTGTTGGCTACCTTTAACGATGAGGCGAGACACCACGTCTTCATCAAGTGAAAAGCCCGCTAACTCATCGGCCGAAACCGGCGGTATAAAATTGGGAAACGCTTGACGGATAAGTAGAGGTTTTTGTTGCCAATAATCGCGGAGAAATATATCGATTGGCATCTCGCCGAGATGGGTGAGTCGAGCGAAGGGGTGCGTGTTGTTCATGGTGCCTCCGGGCGCTAACAATTCAAGTGATAGTGGTGGTGAACTCACGAGTAAACGTATGGGTTAAGCATCAATACAGGTTGAATGGTAGTTGTGATGATGCCGTTAAGTGATGAATACTTTATTCGTACGGTGGCGACGGGCAAGGGGGTAAAGGCAATACCGGGGTATTGCCTCAAATAAAATCAAATAGAATACGGCTCAGTTGAACGCTTACTATGGCTCGAGCAGTGCTTTTACTGACTGAGCTTGTGCAATTGCGTTGCCGATATAGCGGCCAGGCGTAAGTTCGCTTAGCTCTCGCTTTGCTTTCTCTGGAATATCTAACGTTTGTACAAACGTTTGGATAACTTGCTGGCTAATCGCTTGCCCGCGGGTTAATTCCTTAAGCTTTTCGTACGCACCTTCGATGGCGTAGCGTCTCATGACGGTTTGAATGGGTTCGGCTAACACTTCCCAGCTGTTATCCAAGTCGGTGGCGAGCGTTGTGTCGTTGATTTGTAACTTGCTAATTCCTTTAAGGGTAGAGGCATATGCAATTTGACTGTAACCAAAACCCACGCCCATGTTGCGTAAGACGGTGGAGTCTGTAAGGTCTCGCTGCCAGCGCGATACAGGCAGTTTAGCCGATAGGTGGTTGAACATTGCATTCGCCAAACCTAGATTGCCCTCTGAGTTTTCGAAGTCGATAGGGTTTACTTTGTGCGGCATGGTTGATGAGCCAACTTCACCGGCAATGGCTTTTTGCTTGAAGTAGCCCAGTGAAATATAGCCCCATATATCGCGATCGAAGTCGATGAGAATGGTGTTAAACCGGCATATCGCATCAAAAAGTTCTGCGATGTAATCGTGAGGTTCAATTTGGGTGGTATAAGCGTTCCACGTTAGGCCAAGGCTTTCGACAAAGGTCTGCGCATTTTCTTGCCAATCGATTTCAGGGTAGGCCGACAGGTGGGCATTGTAGTTTCCTACGGCACCGTTAATTTTCCCCATTAAAGGAACGCTTTTAACCTGTTTGATTTGGCGCTGTAAGCGTGCGGCGACATTCGCAAATTCTTTACCGACGGTAGTTGGTGAGGCTGTTTGCCCATGGGTGCGTGATAGCATGGGAGCGGCGGCGTGTTCAATGGCGAGATCGGCGATAGCTAATGTGATCTCTTCCAGAGCAGGGATTAACACTTGTTCGCGTCCGGCGTTAAGCATCAAGGCATGGGACAGGTTGTTGATATCTTCGGATGTGCAAGCAAAATGAACGAACTCTGATATTGCTTCGAGTTCGCTATTGCCTTTAAATTTGTCTTTTATAAAGTATTCAACGGCTTTAACGTCGTGATTCGTGGTGCGTTCAATATCTTTAATCGCTTGTGCGTCGGTTTCCGAAAAATTGTCTACGATACTATTCAGCACGGCTTGTGCGTCACTGCTTAGGTTGGCTATTTCGCTTATATCAGTGTGTTCTGCTAAGCGTTGCAACCAGCGTATCTCAACCTCCACGCGGCAGCGAATCAAACCAAACTCACTGAAGAAGGGGCGCAAGTCGGCGGTTTTGCTGCCATAGCGGCCGTCGATAGGGGAAATGGCGGAGAGGGCTGATAATTCCATAGCGAATGAGTTCTCTTGGTTGTGGTGACCGAACGGCTTACGTCTAGCGTGGGCCCAGTCTTACTGTCATAAAAAGGCGCGCAGTTTACCTGAAATATTGATGTTTTTCAGGTGTTTGGTGACGGCATGCCTGGATTTTAGGCGCTTTATGGAAAAGAGGCCTGAGCTTCTTTAGGTGGAGAACGTTATTTTTTAAGGTGTGGCTCAATATTTACCACTAGAGGCAAGCGCCTCAATTAAAAAGCGCGCAGTACCTTAACCGTTTCAATTAACTTAGATCGGTAAAATACTAGGTGCCAACGGCTTCCGCCGACTTGACGCCATAGGGTAGCGGAGCGAATTCCGGCCAATAAGAGCGCCCGAATTTGGGAGGCTACACGGTTTTGCTGAAGATAACTGTATTCGCCTGTGACTTGTATACGGTAGGGGAACTTGCTAATGGTGTCGGTGTAAATATCTGCGATATTGCCTACGACGTTGTCATGTGTGGCCCCAAAATGCTGGACTTGTTGCTCGGTTTTTTCCAGTCGATTACTAATAATTTGGAGTATGTCGTGGCGCTTTGTCAGCCGATTTTGTAAATGGATCATGCCAAGAATATAACGCAAGGTATCGGCGTGGTTAGGGTTTCGGTGATTTTGGAGGAGTACTTCTAAGGTTTCTAAGCCGTTGTCTAGTGCGGCCGCGCAACCGAAAACCTCTTCTGTTGTGGAGGGGTTTAGATTGAGCAGGCTGTTAACTGCGGTTTCAAATTGTTCGGTTTTAAGATAACCGGTTTTTGCGAGCTCTTCAACTTGAAGGGCGCACTGGACAATGCCCGCTAACGCGAGGGCAATATCTTGCCACGACTTTTCCAACCTTTAACTCCTTTGGTGTTGACGGATAACTTACTGGGTATCGGCGCCACGGGGTTGTGAGTGAGCGGGGTGCTCGATAACGCCTCCGCCCAAACATGTGTCATCTTGGTACAACACAATGCTTTGTCCTGCGGTGATAGCGCGTTGAGGCTCATCAAACTCAACGGATATGGTGTTATCGAGTACTTGGGTGAGCGTACAGGCTTGGTCTGGTTGACGGTAACGTGTTTTCGCCATGCAGCGGCTGCCACTTGCGAGAGGCGTATGATTAATCCAGTGCATATTGCTCGCGATTAACCCGGGTTCAAATAGTAGCGGATGGTTTTTACCTTGCACCACTAAGAGCTGGTTTAAATCGAGTTGCTTGCGAGCGACATACCAGGGTTCTTCCGGTGCGCCGGCCACACCGCCAATCCCTAAGCCTTGTCTCTGGCCGATGGTGTAGTACATCAAGCCTTGGTGTTGGCCAATTATCGCTCCCTCTGGCGTAACGATGTTTCCGGGTTGGGCCGGTAAATAGGTTTCTAAAAAGTCTTTAAAACGTCTTTCGCCGATAAAACAAATACCAGTACTGTCTTTTTTGTTGTGCGTTACAAGGTCGTGCTTTTCGGCCAAGGCGCGAACAACAGGTTTTTCAAGTTCCCCAATGGGAAAGAGTGTTTTACTAAACTCTCGTTCGCCCACCGCGTGTAAAAAATAGCTTTGGTCTTTGTTGTTATCTAGCCCTTTGCATAGGTAGGTATGTCCGTTTTGTGTGCGCGTGCGGGTATAGTGACCCGTGGCAATGTAATCGGCGCCTAGAGATTCTGCATAATCTAGAAAGACTTTAAATTTTATTTCTCGGTTACAGAGAATGTCGGGGTTTGGGGTTCGGCCGGCTTTGTATTCGGCTAGAAAATGTTCGAAAACATTGTCCCAATATTGGGCGGCAAAGTTTGCCGTATGCAAATGAATACCGAGTTTTTGGCAGACGGCCGCCGCGTCCATTAGGTCGGTCATGGCCGTGCAGTATTCTGTACCGTCGTCTTCATTCCAGTTTTTCATGAATAAACCTTCCACTTTATAACCTTGCTGTAAAAGCAGCAGGGCAGAAACGGAAGAGTCGACACCGCCGGACATGCCGACAATTACTTTAGTAGCGGAGACAGGTTTAGACAAAGGTCGCTCGGGCATGGGCATATGTGTGATGGTGATAACTGGGTAAGCTCACGTTGGGTGTTCTGGAACGATATTGTAGTACAGTCGCGTGGGTTTCGACATGGGGAATGGGGCTCAAGGGACTATGAGTGGTATTTTTGTCGTTGCTAAAGACTGAAGAGTAATCAAATAGCTGAAAAATACGGGGTTGATGAATGCGAATGTTGAAGCGGCAATGGGTATGGGGTGTACTGATTGGTACGTTAGGATGGGTGAATGTCGGATTGGCGATCGATACTCCAATAGTACCTGATGACGTAGAGCATTTTTGGGCGAAAAATGCGGAAACGTCGAGCTTCGTTGGTGCTGACGACATGGAGATTGCGTACGTTAGAGTCGTGCATCCAGCGTCTCGTGGCGTGGTGGTGTTATCCAGTGGTCGTACTGAGTCGTATCTAAAATATAAAGACTTTGTTGGGGTGGTGTATCAACAGGGCTATTCCTTTTATGGGATAGATCATCGCGGGCAGGGGTTGTCGGGGCGGTTACTCGATGATCGGCGTAAGGGGCATGTTCGGGTTTTCGCTAATTATGGCGCTGATTTTACCCAATTTATTAATACCATTGTGGTGCCCGAAACACCGGGTCAGCACCGCTATCTGGTTAGCCATTCTATGGGTGGCAGTATCGCAGTATTATCTCTTGCGAGTACCTCGCCCAGTTTCAATGCTGCAGTTTTAAGTTCCCCTATGATGGAGGCGAACCTTGGTTTGCCTGGAGGTTGTGCCATTGCTGCGCTTATGAGCTGGTTTTGTGCTGAATGTTCCACCCCGCGCGAAGTGTTTGCGACGGAGCTGGAGGCGTTTAACCATACAGCATTGACTCACGATAAAGAGCGATTTTTCAAGGCGCGAGCGTTAATGAAAGCGGAGCCTCAAATCGCGTTGTCTGCGCCGACCTTTGGTTGGGTTAAGCAGGCCTGTGATAGCCGAGCCTCACAACGAGATGCGGCAGCGAGCATTGCCGTGCCAGTGATGTTGCTTCAGTCGGGAGCCGATACGGTGGTTCATAATGCCGCACAAAATCAGTTTTGTGCCTTGCTAAATAAGAAAGGTGAAACGGTATGCGTGGGTGGGGCACCGAGCGTGATAGAGGGCGCTAAGCATGAATTGTTTTTTGAAGCAGACATTTATAGGGATCAAGCACTGCGAGCAATGTTTGAGTTTTGGCAGCGTTACCCCTAAATAACACTGCCGAAAAATAGGTTATTCGGGCTTATATTTACGAACAGCATGAATAACGTGTTGCCCTTCAAAGTAGACGGTATAGGCCGTGTATTCCCAATAATAAATGGGGGGGGTGCCTGCAGGGCCTTCCATGCTTAGAGGTTGACCAAACGAAGCCTCCACTTCGGCTTTAGTCATGCCGCGAGACGGGATGGGTACGTTCCACGGTGCTCGTCCAAGCTGCACGTCAGTGGAGGGATTGGGCATTTGTACGGTATCAGCGGCAACGGGAGTTGCCCAGCATAGGGCGGCGAGCACGGCAGGAAGGGTCGCCTTTTGTACTGTCTGCAAAAACATCATGTTCTAAATCCTCTACTGGCTACTACTTATCTGTGGCTTTTTTTTGACTGACTTGAGTCTTCAGTATTTGTCGAGATAACTCTTGGCGGTCTTTATCTTGTAATCGATGAAATTTAGCGGCAACTTGATAGTTGCTTTGTTTGGGTTCACAGCGAATTACTTTAGCGAAGATTACCACGGGAGCGTAGTGGGGTAAAAATATCAGTCTCATTGCGAGAAAATTTCCCTTGTAGACGGCGCGTTCGGCAATAAAAGCAATGCCTTCTTCGCTAAGATTGATACGGGTTTTAGGTTTGTCGCCTGCTTCTTTATCTTGTGCGAATAAAGAGTGGCGCGCGATAAGGTCGATTTTACTGCTAAGTGTTTGAAGGTAGTCGCCCAGTAGCCGGTTTTTGTCGGTCAGTGCGCGCAGAGTTTGAATATTGTCCTGGTCGAGTCTTCGTAGTTCGTTTAATAGGCTAAGTGATACTGAGTCTTCAAATTCAATTTCTGGTGGGTCATTTTCAGCAGCAAAAGCATCAACTACCTTGTAGTCAAAGATCACATCTTGGTCCACACGAAAAAAGTCACGGCGCTCTCGCCCTGAGAGTACCTTAGGTTTGTCTGCTTTCGATGTTTCGTGGTCGTTCATTGTTCGCCCTATTTCGCCCAGCAATCGGCAGTGTGCTGCTGAATAGTATAATAGTTCATTCCGTCAAAACTTGTTCTAACGCGGGTTCTCCTGTTTAATCGCAGGCATGATTAATTCTCCCTTTCGCTCTTCTCTTCCGCTCTATATTGGTTTGCGTTATGCCAACGCTAAACGTCGCAATGGATTTATCGCTTTCGTCAGTTTATTTGCGTTGGTAGGTATGGCGTTAGGTGTCTTTGCCTTAATCGTTGTGCTGTCTGTTATGAACGGTTTCGATAGAGAGTTGAAGGAGCGCATTTTACGTGTTGTGCCCCATGGTTTTTTAACCACTGAAAAGCCGCTTGAAAATTGGCCCGTGCTTTACGATCGCGTAAGTACTACTGAGGGGCTGAATGCTGCTGCGCCCTTCATAGAAGGGAAAGCTCTCATTAGTTTTGGTCGTACGGTGAAGCCTGTTCAAATTCAAGGTATAGATCCTGAATTTGAAAAAGATATATCGGCGATTGAGCAGCACATGTTAATTGGTGAATTGGCCTATTTGCAGCCTGGCGAATACGGCATAGTGATGGGTAATCTTGTTGCACGACATTTGGGGTTGACGATAGGCGATAAAATCTCGGTCACGCTACCCGAAGTCTCGGTGACACCAGCAGGCATTTTTCCGCGTAGTAAACGTTTTACCTTGGTGGGGGTGTTTGAAGTTGGGGCTCAGGTTGATCAATATTTAACGTTAATTCATATTCGAGACGCTCAAAAACTCTTGCGGCGCGGTGAGACAGTAGATGGGCTGCACCTGAAATTTGATGATATCTATCGAGCGCCGGCGGCACTTAGCGCATTAGGGCGATCGCTAGGCGACGGTGTAAAGGTGAAAGACTGGAGCCAGACGCAGGGCAGTTTGTTTCAGGCGGTCAAAATGGAAAAGACTGTCGTAGGGCTCATGCTCAGTATTATTATTGCGGTTGCGGCGTTTAATATTATTACGAGTTTGGTGATGATGGTGGCGGAAAAACGGAGTGATATAGCCGTTTTGCGAACCCTTGGCATGACACGCTATGACATCGTTCAAATTTTTATGGTGCAAGGTATAACGCTCGGTTTAATTGGTATTGTGGTGGGTGCCATAGCGGGGGTGTTAACTGCGATATGGTTACCCGAAATAATGGCATTTATTGAGGCCCATACCGGCCTAATGGTCTTTGACCCTAGTGTTTATTTCGTTGCTTATTTACCGTCGCAATGGCGGTTAGACGACACATTAATGGTGTGCGGGCTGTCTACGCTCATTGCAATTCTCGCCACAATTTATCCTGCTTATCGCGCGTCGACAATAGAGCCGGCTGAAGCGCTTCGCTATGACATATAGAGCTTATGACTAATCAATTTGTATTAACCTGCCGTAACGTAGCCAAAAATTATAGCCAAGGCCCACAGTTGGTAGAAGTGTTACGTTCCGTGAATTTAAGCGTAAAACCGGGTGAACATGTTGCCATTATTGGTGCGTCGGGCAGTGGTAAAAGTACACTATTAAATGTGCTGGGCGGTCTCGATAAACCGGATGCCGGTGAGGTGCAGATATCCGAGCAGGCATTTTCTACGCTAACAGATAATCAGCGAGGAAAAGTGCGCAATCAATCACTAGGTTTTGTGTATCAATTTCATCACTTGCTGCCTGAATTCTCAGCGCTGGAAAATGTTGCTATGCCTTTATTTATTGGCGGCGAGAATAAAAAATTGGCATTGAGAGAAGCGGAGCGTTTGCTGGAGTTGGTGGGGTTACAGCCTCGCTTGCAACACAAACCCTCGGAATTATCCGGTGGTGAGCGGCAACGAGTAGCAATCGCAAGAGCTTTGGCTAATCAGCCCGCTTGCGTCTTGATGGATGAACCAACGGGAAATCTAGACGGGAAAAATGCGCAAGCAATTCAATTATTAATGAATCAATTGAGTCAAGAGTTAGCGACGAGTTTTGTGGTGGTTACGCATGATGAAACGTTTGCCAAAACAATGGATATTATCTACCGGTTGGACGCTGGCGAGTTAATCGCGCTATGAAAGTATGGTTGCCGTTGTTTGTTGGTTTACGTTACGTCGGTGCACAGCGCCGTAGCCAGTTGGTTTCTTTCTTGTCTGCTATTTCGATTTCGGGATTGGTCGTCGGTGTTGCGTTATTAGTGGTTGTGCTGTCGGTTATGAATGGTTTTGATCGAGAGTTGCGAGAAAAGATATTGGGCCTAGTTCCTCAGGCGACAATTAAGCACCGAGAAGGACTGGATAATTGGCAATATGTTGTCGACCAATTAAAAGGCAACGCCGATATTGTGGGCATAGCGCCGTTTGTCGAGTTAAATGGTTTGGTAAGCTTTAGAAAAAAAACGGAGCCGGTGCTGCTCTACGGCATTGATCCTCAATATGAAACGAAGGTTTCTGATATTGAACGCTACGTTATAGACACCAATTTATTAACATTATTAGCGCAAAACGATACATCCTTATTGCTTGGTTCAGCTGTTGCCACAAAAATTGGTGTGGCGGTTGGCGATAAAGTAATGGTGGTTGTGCCTGGTTCGGAAGGCGAGCGCTCATCGGCTAAGGTCGATTATTTTACGCTCATCGGGATCATCGATTCGAAAACAGAGTTGGATCACACGTTGGCGTTAACGGGCCTAGAGCAGGCGTCAAATTTAGCGGGGATGGCAGGGAAGGTGAGTGGTGTTCGGCTTAAATTGCGCGATTTATTTGCGGCTCCCCGTGTTGTTTATACAAGTTTGATTAAGTTGGGTGCAGGGTACACGGGTACTAATTGGACCCGTACTCAAGGTAATTTGTATCACGCCATTCAAATGTCAAAGAATCTTGTGGGGTTGCTCATGTCGCTAATTGTCGGTATTGCAGCTTTTAATGTGGTATCGACTTTAATAATGGTGGTGATTGATAAACAGGGCGAAATTGCCATTCTCCGGACACTGGGTACTTCAACAAAAACAATCATGGCTATTTTTATTGTGCAGGGCAGTGTGATTGGCTTGGTAGGGACATCACTGGGAATAGCGTTAGGTTGTTTAATGGCGATGGGGGTACAGGGCTTCGTACAATTTATTGAAGGCGTATTTCATATTCAATTTCTTCAATCAGATGTCTACCCGCTAACTTATTTGCCGTCGGAAATTCGTAGCACCGATTTATTCCGCATAGCGTCAACCGCATTAAGTTTGAGTTTTATCGCGACCTTGTATCCTGCGTGGAAAGCAACACGGGTACAACCTGCGGAAGCGTTGCGGTATGAGTAAGTTACCTTTAGGTCTTGGGTCTTGGGTCTT
>Ga0065722_104333_pt1 | contig 29998 bp, 20 predicted proteins | sample BansetMetagenome_FD_59109 | JGI IMG/M metagenome (GOLD analysis project Ga0065722, IMG submission 59109) | Bankia setacea gill microbial communities from Puget Sound, Washington, USA - Caecum Enriched | ecosystem: Host-associated > Mollusca > Digestive system > Ceca | place: United States... | reverse complement strand
GCACTTTTTTCTATCAATTTTCGTGCATTAATGTCTTGAAAAGAGCCGTATATGCGTTTGCAGTTTCCGTTTTCAAATACCGGTTTTCCTGTTGCCGCAACCCACAAAACTTGATCTTTTGCCGTAATAATTTGCAGCTCTAGGCTAAATTCATGCCCTTGCTCTATCGCAAGTTGCATAGCAACTTCTATGGCGTTGCGGCTGTAACCCGGCTTATAGTACTCAAGAGTGGATTCCAACTTCGGTTGAAAGTTCATTGGCACCTGATGAATTTGCTTGGTAACTTCAGACCAATATACTTGCTGATTTTCGAGGTTCATCTCCCACGCGCCAATGCGCGCCTGCGCTCCCATTTCATGTAACATTTCTTGCTGACGATCAAGACGTTTTTGAGTAGCCATTTGCTCACTCACATCAGTCGCCATACCATAGATTTTTTTCGCCTTTGCATCGATAGAAGCCTGCCAATGCAAGTGCAGAAACTGACCATCATGGGTTCGCGCTCGATTCAAAAATTGCACCGACAATACCCCATGTCCCAGATTTCGCAAAGCACTCTCAGTCGCCTCTTCATCATCTTCATGGATAAGACTCAAAAACGACATTTTAGTGAGATTCTTCTCGCTATATCCCATAGTCTCTATGAACTTTGAATTTATTTTTTCAAATTTTCCTTCGGTATTAGCGATAACCATAAATGTTCCCGATAAATCAAAAAACCGCTGCAAACTGGATTCCAACTCATCGAGTTGGTGTTGTGCCATTTTTTGTTCGGTAATGTCGAGATGCGTTCCCACCATTCGCTTTGGACTGCCATCCGAATGCCACTCTACGGCTTTTCCGGTATCTAATACCCATACCCAGTGACCTAACTTATGTCGCAACCGGTTTTCCAGTACGTAACGATGATTTTCTGCCGCCCAATGCTCGGTCAATAGCTGAGTCGATTGTCGCGCATCATCTGGGTCCATAAAACTCCGCCACTTCTCCATGGTAAAGGGTTCTAACTCCGACACGTCGTAACCCAGCATTTCAGCCCAGCGCGCATTACACACCACCTTGTCCTCTTTCACCTGCCAGTCCCATATACCGACCGCCGTGCTGTCAATTACCAGCTCCAGCTGGTGCTTATGATCGAGCAAGAGATCTTCGGATTGCTTGCGGCGAGAAATATCCTCCACCATTGACCACAGGTATTTATCACCGGTACGATCTTCAAATAACACGCCGTTATAACTTACCGGATAACAACTGCCATCTTTGCGAATGGCTTCTTTCTCATAGGGGCCGCAGTGGCCTTCACTAGCGAGCTTTAGTTGCTGCAAAGCATCGATGGCCCGGTATTTCTCTGGCGTTAACTCCGAACCACGCAGCGCCATGAACTCCCCCATCGAATAGCCCGTTGGCATAACTAAAGCTTGGTTCACTTTCACAAAATGGTCATCACCAAACTTACTTAACGCTATTCCTATGGGTGAAAATTCAAACAAACTCTGCAAGTAAAGCTCTTGCTCTTCTCGCACACGGGAAATTCTATAGACAATACCCCCTGCCACGGCCAGCGCAACAAGCACCATGACACCAATTGCCCGGAGCAGCACGGCGTTGTCTGCCCGAACTTTCCAACCACCTTTGGGCTCCGCAGCCATAATCCAGCGACCTCCAGGAAGTGTCACCTTTGCAATAACCGGGGTCCCCTTAAAGATTTGTTCTTTACCAAAAAATAGATCACCGTACTCACCAAGACCATCCTTGCCCCGAATCGCAATATCAATGTTGAGCGCAGTATTACGTAAACCACTCTCCACGTAGAATTGCTCTAGGTCGATTACGGCTGATACCAATCCCCAAAACGCGCGTTCCTCATGACCAGTAGCTTCGGTAAAAACCGGCACACGCCCAATCAACCCCATGCCACCTTGTTTCAGCTTTAGTGGCCCAGCCACCGTCATTGCGCCGCTTTGCTGAGCTTGAATAGCAGAACGCCATTGATCGGGATTCGTCCTATAATCCAAACCCAGTGCCTGTTCATTCCCCGCCAAGGGGTATATATAACGTATGACCAAATCAGGGGCCGCGCCAATGTTGCGCAATTGAGAATGCCCCTCGAACAGGCGAGCAGCGTAAACCGCGTAATCTTGCTGTGACAAGCTGGGAGAGGAACCTAAAATGGCGGTTAGCCCAAGAACGGTTTGTAAATTCGCGTGGAGGTTGCCTTCTAACTTGGCGCGTATCGTCGAGAGCTGATTAAGTACATCCGCTCTCTGTGCTTGCTCAAAACGGCGGTTGTTTGACCAATCCGCAAACACCAATACGGCAAACACCACCATCAAGACACTCGCAAATATCACTCCACTCAGTAAACCTGCAGATCTCACATGGTAGTCGTGATATTTTTTTTCTGTCATTCCACTTCCACTTTGCCGCTGAAACCGCGTCCAACAAAAGCCCTAAGCGCTAGAAACTCTGCTTAATCCCAAGCGACCTTCGTGCAATCTGCAGCGTTCAGAGGGGTTTCCATCCGCTACTTCACCTAAGGGCGCCGTCGCTTAGTGCGCCACTTCGGTGGCCAAACCGCCCGCCTAGTCAGTAAAGAGCACTGAGAAGTAGAGGCCAGCTAAACTTAATCAGCGGCGTCCTAAATTCAGGTGTTTTTTAAGTATAGTCCAGTCGTTCGTGGAGGAAGGGCGTATAAAGATCGAGATACTCCGTATTTGCTCACTGCGCAGCCCTTAGCAAAATGCGGAGCTGGGGCCATCACTAAAGCTCCATGCCGTGCCGGAATGACCTCGCAAAATGACTGAGGGTTGCACGAGCGCAAACGCGTATTTATAACTCTGCTGAACGCCTTAGCAATTCCACATTTTTGTGCCCTGCGGCTGGCATTGGCTCCGCGCGTCAGCCACACTCTTTGCAGTGTAAGCCGAAAACCGGCTCTGCTTTACCTCAAACCAACCCTAAATTGTTGCCCATAAGGAAACCGTAGTGAACGGAATCATAGAGGCTTTTATGAGTGCAGTTAGCATAGCTCTCACTATCGGAGACTTGGGGCAACGGGTTATTCCTTGGCTACATTGGTTTGCAGACTTGGCTCTAGCCCTTTCCGCTATTTCCATACTCATTATCATCGTGGTATTTTTTCCGCCACACTCTGAGCGAAAAGCACATAATACTTTGACCTTGGTGACTGTGCTTCTGCTTGGCTGCGCGATGGGTTACGGCATTAACCACGTGGTTCAGCATATTCCCCCAACACAGTTCCCAAGCAATTTTCACAGTCTCGCGGTGCTCGCGGTATTGGTTTCTGTAGCCGCTGCAGCAGCCTTGTACCGCAAATTGTCCCAGGGCCTCGCTGCACAACACCTCCCCGAACACCCAAATACCCAGCACCACGCTACTATTGAGCAGCTCCGTCATAGTGCTGTTGAGGTACAACATAGGTCTGATGCTATTTTAAAATTCACACTGGAGCTTTTGCCTACGGGGCTCATGGTGATTGACAATCAACAGCACATTGTCATCACCAATACCCTATTAGCCGGTATGTTTGGCTATACCACCGATGAACTGATAGGAAAACCTTTATCGATGTTGGTGATTAACGATCACGTGCAACACCATCATGCATTTGTAAAAGACTATCTGCGCAACCCCTCGCAACGCTACGCGATGGCCTCGGGCAGGGTGGTCAGAGGTCGCACCAGAGACAACCAAGAAATTGCTGTTGAGATCAGCATATCCACCCACGAGTTTCGCGGTGAACAGCATGCGTTTGCCTCTGTGGCCAGTGTAGATGAGGTAGCCTCCGGCCAGAGCCTAGCAAACGAAGTATCCAACAGAATTCGACGAGCGGTAGAAGCCACCAACGATGGTATTTGGGAGTGGAATGTACAAACCAATAACGTCTGGTATAGCGCACGCATGTTAAAGATGATCGGAGCCGACCCCGAAAAAGATGAGCATCACTTTGAACTGTGGCTTGAGCATATTCACCCCGAGGACAGAACTCATATCCAGGATCAGTTGGCCGCCCACTTTAACAAGCATAAAAGTTTCGATGTAATTTATCGCGGTTTAACTGAAAGCGAAACCTACGAATGGGTACACGTTCGGGGAAACACCGTGTTCGATGCTAAAGATCGCCCTTTGTTAATGTCTGGCACATTAACCAACATCAACGAGATCAAATCACTTCAGGAGCAACTCTCCACTAAAGGGCACTTTCTGGACCAATTACTCAATAAAACGCTATGCGGAACCTACATTTTTAATCTAAAAACGAATACCAACGTTTTTATTAACCCGCAATATTATGAAATTACTGGCTACACTCTAGCGGATTTAAAGCATATTCAAGAATCATCCAATCTCATGTCACTGTTCCACCCCGATGACCACGAAACAATAGCCGCCCATATCCATGAAGTACAAGCGAGTACCGCCGCCCACGGCGTTGCCATTGAATACCGCTTTAAACACAAACTGGGCCACTGGGTTTGGTGCTATTCAAAAGATTCGGTATACACTCGTGACGAATCCGGTAATGCTATTGAAATGCTTGGCTCCTTCTTTGATATTACCGAACTCAAACAGCGCGAGCAAAAAATTGACCGTTTGGCGAAAGATTTCATCACCACGTTTGAACAGGCTGCCATGGGTATTGCACACGTCTCCTTTGACGGGCAATGGATAAAAGCCAATCAACGCCTATGTGATATTTTACGTTACCCCCACGAACAACTGCTTCAGCACAATTATCGTGCCATAACACTCGATATTGATCGCGATATTGATAACCAACAATTTCAACAATTAATGCGGTCAGAGCTAGAACACTACTCGGTTGAAAAGCGTTTTAGGCGCAGTGACCAAGCCATCATATGGGTGAGCCTAACCATTTCATTAGTAAAAAGAGACAATGATGATGAAAGTCACCTGATTCTAGTGGTAGACGATATTACCCAACGTAAAGAGGTAAGCCGTTCGCTCGCAGAATCAAACGCCTCCTTAGAACGATTCGCCTATTCAGCATCTCACGACCTGCAAGAACCCCTCAGAAAGATTTCTGCATTCTCAGAAAGCCTAGAGCGCCGCCTTTCAGGGAAACTCGACGACCCTGATGCGCGCTACGAGCTCAACAGAATTAGTAACGCGGCTGTGCGTATGCGCCAAATGATCAATAGCCTTCTGCAGCTATCACGCTACACTCGCCAAAAAATCGATCGTCAAAACCTCAGCCTACAAGCACTGGTAAATCAAGCGCTAGACGATCTTTCTACACTAATACACGAAAACAATGCGACCATCACCGTTAGAGGTTCGCTCGATTTATTCGTAGACTCGAGTGCCTTTCAACAAGTATTACGCAACCTCATTAGCAATAGCATTCGCTATGCCCAAGAGCAGGTCGCACCTAACATTGTTATTTGTGGCGAAACAGTAGGCTCTCATGCCCGCATTGCTTACAGTGATAATGGAAAAGGCTTTGAGAACCAATACGCTGAGCAAATTTTCGAACCCTTCAAGCGATTAGTTGGCAGAGACATCCCTGGCTCAGGAATGGGGCTAGCCTTGTGCCGCCAAATTTTGCTAGCGCACGGCGGAAAAATTTCAGCAAAAGCCACCCCAGGTGAAGGGACACAATTCCTTATAGAACTCCCACTTATTAGCGAATAAACGAGATCACGCTTATGAACAAATCTTCTGGACGAATCTGGTTTATTGATGACGACCCCGACGACCAATACCTTTTTAACCAAGCCCTACAGTGTGTCGCGAATGCACCCGATCTTCACTGCTTTTACGACGCCGCTGAAATGCTAAACCAGCTCTCTAGCCACGAGTGCATCACACCGGACATTATTGTCATGGATATCAACTTGCCTGGCATTGATGGCCTGCAGGCATTAAACCAGCTTAAGCAAAGTGCCAACTACTGTCATATACCCGTATTAATGTACTCCACCTCACAAGCTGAGCGGGATATATCCGAATGTTATCGCAGTGGCGCCAATTCCGTAATCAGCAAACCGGGCTCATACAATGACCTGCTCGACACCGTGAGTATTATTTGCCACTACTGGTTCTCTGTCTCCCTGCTACATCGCCAATAAGCAACTATACTGCGGAGAACCTACCGTATTTCGGTCTTCGCTCCTCAACCCACAGATGGTGTCAGTGTGATTGTGGAGTATGTCGCGTTACCAACCACGTGTTGACTTACCGCAGGAACTCGCATATTCATGCCCAAATTTGACCTCAAAATACTGAATGTGCTCATCGCAGAAGATGACGAGGATGATCTGTACCTTGTGCGCCAGATGCTCGAACGCGGCGAACGAAAAAGGTACCGCTCTGTTCACTGCAGCACCCTCAAACAAACCCTAGCCGAATTGCAGTGTCAAGCTTTCGACGTATTATTACTAGACCTAAATTTAGGGGAATGCCAAGGGCTAAAAACGCTCGAACAGGTGGTAAGCGCCAACAAGGCAGTACCGATAATTGTACTCACCGGCACCGATGATGAGTCCCTTGGAGAAGCGGCAATTCGCGGCGGTGCGGAAGACTATCTGCCCAAAGCAGAGGTAACCGCTACACTGCTGGCACGGTCCATTACCTACGCCATTGAACGGCACGCTTTAGTATCGCAACTACAAAGACAAGCCACCACCGATGCGCTCACCGGCCTACCGAATAGAAACGCACTTTATCAACGTTTGGAAACAACCGTAGAAAACAATCACCGTCAAACCGCTACTCTCGCAGTAGCCATGCTTGACCTTGACGGTTTTAAGCAGGTCAACGATACCTTGGGGCACCGGGCCGGGGATGATATATTACGTCAACTGGCCGCGCGTCTACGAAAGCACTTACGTAAAACCGATTTTGTCGCGCGGCTAGGAGGGGATGAATTTATTGTGCTCATCAGCCATTATCACAGTACCGAAGAATTGATTAGCGTTATTGAGAAAAAACGGGATGAATTGATAAAACCCCTGCATATATTTGTGAAGGGTTGTGTAGAGGAAGTCCTACTGGGGGTTAGTACCGGCTTAGCAGAATGGCAACACGACATAAGCATTGAGCACTTGATGTCTATTGCCGACAGTGCTATGTATCAGAGCAAAGCACAGGGAAATAACACCATTACTCTAGCCACCACAGGCAATGGCTCACCCGATACAAAAACACACTCAAGCTCAATGGGGCGCAACTAGCTCACAGTTAAAATGGGATGTACCGACGAAGCATCGAATACCTACTCAGGCTTTGTTATTTAAAACGACAGAAAAACCAACACTGCTCAACAAAAGCGTTTACCTCCCCAAAAAAGCCATAATTTGGGAACACGCGAACAATAGGCTGCTCATTTGTGCTATACACATTAACAGCATTAGACCGGAAACAACGCATCCGCCTTAAAAACTCTGGATTGGCGCTGCTCGGGGGGCTTGTGCTTTCGGTACTACTCACCTACGGTTTTTTTGTAGGTGATAGCCACATTTCCTATATCGGCCTAATTTTTTCACTTGTTATTTTTTGGCTTGTCAATATTAGCTTTGTCGTCATCACCATTACCGGCTTAAATGCTCGCTTTACTGACCCGTCAATGACCCTACAGCAAATGTATTGGGCAGCACTGACGTCATTATTTGTCTTTAATGAACTCAATGAGTTACGAGAATTAGTTCTGTTATTTTTATACCTTATTACCATTTTTGGCACTTTCCGCCTCACAGCTAAAAGTTTTCTTATTTATACCTCTATAGTCACTATTATCTTCACTATCAGCGAGGTCGCCTATTTTTTTCATGTTGAAAACCATCACCGTATTGGCGACCAATTAATGGTGTGGCTGGTATTTGTGTTTGGCAGCGCAGCACTTTCACGTATAAACCAAGCACAGATTATTTTGCGCAAACGCCTGAGAGAAAAAAATAGCGATCTTAAAAATGCACTTAATGCAAAAAGCATTTTTCTTGCCAACATGAGTCACGAACTACGCACCCCTCTGAATGGCGTTATTGGTATGGCTTCGTTACTGCGCGAGGGCGAGCTTTCCCACGAACAAAGCCATATTACCGATATAATTTCTTCATCCTCCAAGAACTTACTAGAAGTCATTAATAATATTCTAGATTTTTCAAAGATCGAAGCCGGACAAATCAGTCTAGCACCATCAAATTTAAGCATAGCCAAGCTCAGCCATGAGATTTCGCGCATATCCGCCGCTACCGTTGAGTCTAAGAACATCGTTTTTATTTTGGACGTTGACAAAGGTATTCCTAAGCACATACAAGGGGATGGATTCTATTTAAAACAAGTACTATTAAATCTAATATCAAATTCTGCGAAATTCACCCAGCAGGGTTTTGTGAAATTATCGATCACTCAGTTGGATAGCTCTGGCTCATACTCTCGCCTGCGCTTCTCCGTTACCGATACCGGCATTGGCATTGCAGAAAGTCAGCAAGAGCATATTTTTGACAAATTTTCTCAGGAGGACAGTTCCACAACTCGGCAATTTGGCGGCACCGGCCTAGGCCTATCAATTTCGTCACAGATTGTCCGGACTATGGGCGGAAACATTTATTTAAAAAGTACTAAGGGCGAAGGGTCAAAATTTTGGTTTGATTTGGATTTCCCTTTAACAACGGATTACTCAAAAAACGCTGACACCACAACTAGAGCAAAAAGCAAAATCTCTTCCAAGACTAAGTTCAATGCTTATATCCTGATAGTTGATGACGACAATACTAACCAGATTGTGACCAGCCAAATCTTAAAACACCTAGGCTGTACCACAAAGATCGCTAAAAACGGTGTGGAAGCTATAGAGTGCTGCCAAGAAGAAAAATTTGATCTGATTTTTATGGATTGTCAGATGCCAATCATGGATGGTTACACGGCTACCCGGAAAATTCGAAAAATTGATAACATCAACCGACGCACCCCCATCGTTGCGCTAACCGCCAATGCCTTAGTGGATGATGGGCCTAAATGCCTTGAGTGCGGAATGGACGCCCACCTACCTAAACCCACGGAGATTAATCGAATTGCCGAAACCTTGGGCGTATTCCTCAACTAAGCAAGGCGTGTGCCTATTCTGTTGCGAGAGATATCACCCGTCGCCCGCCTTTCTGTAAGGTCTCCATAGCCCAGCGATAGCGTGGCACGCTATTAAATAGGCTGTCTAGGCTGCCGTCTTGCTCTACGAGCTCTAGACCTTTCTGAAGTCTTTCGGCAAGATCTTTATTATTTTTCGCCACAAAAAAGTAACTTGCTCCCGAAGACTCCAATATTAGCGTTTTTTCGATTGCCAACGGCAAATCAGGATAAAAACTCACTTCCGACTGAATTTGATAGATACCGCGAGAGAAATAGTCAAAACGACCCGCTGCTAGCATTTTGAAGAGTTTCCCATATCCAGACGCGGTTACGAGGGGTAAGCCATTGGCCTCCATTAGTGCCACATCTGGCCACTGCGCCCCCATCCCTCCCCGATATCGTTTTAAGTCAGCTAGGGACTTTACCGCGCTAAAGACCTGTTGATTCTTTTCATGAATTAAGAGAAGGCGGTACCGACTAAGCCCTTTTAACAGCGGGTATTTAACCGCCAACATTTCCGTCTCAAATGCAGCACTCGTTTGCGACCAAATAACATGCACAACTCCCCTTGCAAGGCTTTGCCGCAAGCGCTTGTCTCGCTGCCACTCGGCATATTCAGAATATGCCCAGGGACCATGGGTGGATATGGTTTTATCCATGGCCAAACGCAGCAATGCCGAAAAGTAATAGTCTTCGTGGTTAATATCATGGGAGAGTAGGTGGGGCAATATGATGACGGTGCGAACAAGGGGCGCCTCTCCCCCCAACGCTGTCATGGTAGGCGAGAGGAGAATCCAAAATAATACACAACTAAGAGAATACCGCATCCACGACTCATCAGTTTTCACAAATACCTTCGGAAACGCTGATCGAGCCTGAGCAAATGTTGAGGGCCAACGATTACCCAGACATCATCTAAGGCTCCTTAGTTAAATCGTAGTCGAATAGTCTCCCTCAATCATCAAAAACGCTTACCAAAAGGAAATATCAAAATTGGCGCACTGTTCTTTTATGCGGAATCAGGGCGAATGAAGCACTGATGGCGTTGGTAGAACCACAACACAAGGATTTTGCGGCTACCGCCCTTGTATCATCCCTTGTCGCTTCACGAGCAATTATTCAAAGGCCGACGGCGCTACTTCGATTAGGGTAAATTCCGCTTTAGGCTCAGAAAAGACAGAAAGAACACATTGCCCCCAGCTTTCCGGTAGCTGTAACACCGACTGACTGCCCTGATTAACCTTCAGTACAGTGCGCTTGTTGTCGCAACGTAGCTGAAAATCGGATGTCCCCGTTGGCGGTGTCTGAAAATAGAAGGCATTGTGGTACAGCCGGTGCTGCCACAAACCCTCCGCATTAGGCGTGGCATTAATTTGGAGAAGATCATCGAGCAGTAAGCCATCAATCGCTTTTTGATAGCGGATGACAGCCGAACGTAATTCAGCATTCTTTAACGAGCTTGCCAACATATCCGCTCGATCCTTGGCATCGGCAAATCGTTGTATTTGTATCTCACCCAGCAATAACTCTAGCTGCAGGCTATCAACCACATTCTGGGTTAGTCCGCTGTAGCGCTGTTTAAGCGCCGTACGGGACGCTTTAACCTGAGCTTCAACGTCACCAACCGCTTTGTAATAAGACGCTTTCGCAACCCAGAACAAAAAGCCTTCACGTAGATTACGGTTGTATTTTGGGTCTAGCTCCTCCAAAATTTTCGCTGCGTCTTCGTGCTTGCCCTTTTCGAGTAAACTGAGCACTTTTTTGGTATTACGGGTAACATATTTATCAACTCGTGTACCCGTATGTTGCCCCGTATTTGCGTCAAAAACCACTTCCATTCGCCAGCGATAGCCCTCCGGCGCCTGCCCTAGTTTTTCTTTTGCTTGAGACTGACCGTAGTTACTGGCGGCGGATTGATAAGAGCGCGTTCCCGAAACATCGCCTAATACAACTTGGGTATTGCGCTGTTTATCCTGCCAAAAAATCACCTCTGCCCACGCCTCTCGGGTAAAGGCTGGCTTGGAGCTCGGGTCGACAACATTGTCCAGTACGCTAATATCGTAGTACAAATCTTCTGATTCAGAAAACCTTGGGGCAGACTCCGCTATTTGCACGAAAATACACATTCCCAATACAGTAGACAGGCAAGACCGAATGACGTATTTCATCCAACACTCCTAATTACGTTATGCCCCATAGGACGGGCGATAAGCTTTTTTCCACTATACACAGGCATACCTGTGGCACGTTAGATTCCTGCCACTATGCCCGCTGCAGGAGGTGGACGTTCTGTCGTCAAAAACCACTTTTATAAGTGTTTGTTGGCTGGCAACGCACATCTGCAGCCACAGGTATCCGAACGTCCTTAGTATACGGGGGCTTCACCTTGCTGACGGTTCTTAAAACGTTTAATCACCCACCAATATCGCTCAGGAAAAGGCTCAATCATCTGCTCAATTTGCTGGTTTAATAAACGTGTATCGGCGAGTACATTGCCACTGGGGAAATTGTCGAGCATGGGCAGTACTTTCAAGATATAGCCTTTATTCGCATTCAGTTTGCGGTAATGTGCCACGGGAACAACTATCGCGTTTGATGCCTCCGCAATACGGCTCAAGGCGACGGTTGTGGAGGCTGGAACCCCCATAAAATCGGCAAACACGGTGTTTTTATTTTTCACTTCGATATCCGGTGCATACCAAACAACACCTCGGTTTTTAAGGGTCCGAACAATACCCACTAAATTGTTCACGGGAAAAAAGTGATCGCCATATTGCGCGCGCGTAGCCACTAAAAACCCATTAACGGTATCGTCTGACGGCTTGCGATAGGTGAAGGCAAAACGCCGATGCTTGCGAGCAAGATAGCCCGCAAATGCCGCATTCAAATCCAAACTTCCATAGTGGCAACTGACCAAGATGATGCCACGACCACTCGCTAGAGCTTGCTGCCAATGCTCCTCTCCCTCAATATCCACATGCTTCTCATAGAGGGGCTCAACATCTGAGAACCACACTTTGAGCGTTTCTGCAATAGAAATACCCAATTCCCGAAAGCACTTGCGCACGAATAACTGCTGCTCGTGTCCCGTTAACTGCGGGAAACACAGCGCTACATTAGCTTCACAAATCGCCCTTGGGCGTGAGGGTAATAACGCTAAAGCAGTCCCAAGCCCACTGCCCAAAGATCGTAAAACGCTGTGAGGAAAGTACGCCAGCAGGCGAAAGAACATAAGGATACCGCCTAACAGCCAGTATTTAGGGTGGCCTCCGCGAAGCAGCCCACCAAGCCAAGGTTGCGTTCCCCTAATGGCTCGATCACTAGCCTGTAACGTTTTCTGCTCCTGCTTTGAGCTTATTTTCATTTATTCCGCCCGCTAATAAAACCACTTTTTACTACGATAAATCGGTTCAAACTACTCGGCAGGCTATCATCGAGAGCCTTAGCCCTAATCCTCTTCGGCCACCATTCGTGTATTCCGACAAGCCCAAGCCCCGTACAAGCAAGCCACTTACAATCAAGCCCAAGCCCCTTACAATGAAGTGGCTGAAAGCTGTGAATCATAAATCACGTATTTACCTTGCCCAATAAACCGCCTACTCTGATAGCCCCTAGCATCGCCAAAAGACTCCGGGCCAACGGGCACCAGCGCTGCGCATACATTGAAGCACCCCAATTGCCGGTCGGTAAATTTCCCTGCCACAGGCCGGCGAGCCTACTATACTCAGGGTTGCTTAGCCAAAAGAAAAAACGACGCCTGCATGAAAAACAAACGCTATTTAACCTTTCTCCTAGCAGCGCCATTGCTCACTCTGGTAGCCATTTGGTCTCACACGTTTATACCCATTCGCTCCGCAGCCATTCTGACACCCGCCCTCAATGATGCCCACCTCTATGCCGACAGTGACAATGGCGGCACCAGCGTTGCTACGTGGCTCGATGAACGCCGACATGCTTGGCAATGTCAGCTGCGAGAAGGTAATAGCTACCCCTTCTGCGGCATGTCAATTCTGCCCACAGGCGACCATCGCCAAGGTATAAACTTGGAAGGTTTTAAGCAATTGAAAGTATGGATAGCATACAAAGGTCCGGCAAAAAAACTACGTCTCTATCTGAGAAATTATACACCTGGCCTAGGCTTAGCCAATGATATCGATAACGGTAAGTTTATCTCGTTGCTTTTGAACACCAATGACTTAAGCAAAGAGATCACCATCGACCTTACAGAACTTTCTGTTGCCGATTGGTGGGTTGATCAATACGACGTCGCGCGAGAACAAGCACAACCGCAATTCGACAACATTGTGAATATCGGTATCGATTTTGCGCACCCCTATCCCTTCGGCGATCACATTATTGCGGTTAAAAATATAGAATTTATTGGGGAGCGCATTTCCACAGAAAACTGGTATTTGGCCATTATCGCCACTTGGGTTACCGGTTTTTTTGTTTTCGCCTTATGGCGTTGGTCTCACCACTACCGGTACGCACTCAAAAATGCTCGACGCTTAAGCGAATTGGCATCGTTCAACGAACAGCTGGAATCAAAGAAGGAAGAGTATAAATACCTCTCCAAAACTGACCCTTTAACCGGTGCTCTAAACCGTTTTGGCTTTACTCAAGTTGTTGAAAACCTATTGGATAAAAGGCAGGCGTCCGAACCTATCGCTTTAGCATTGTTTAGCGTAGACCAGTTCAAGCGTGTAAAGGACAGCTTTGGATTAAATCAAACAGACCAGTTTTTACAAAGTGTGGCGGCAATTATCGCCGACAATACACGCGACAACCATGTATTGTGTCGATGGGAAGGAGATGAGTTTATCATTCTTTGCCCCGGTATGGTGGCCTCTAGTGCCTATATTATGGCTGAGCAAATTCGTAAAACCATAGCGTCCGCAGGTCTTAACCTCGGCCGGAGTGCCACAATATCAGTAAGCTCTGGGGTAAGCGAAATTGAAGAAGACGAGGGTTTTGGCGCAGCCTTCAAAAAGATTGACGATGCCCTTTACAAGGCTAAATCCATTGGCGGTAATTGCACCATCATGGGTTAACGCCGACCGATAATGCTAAGAGCTTGTATGTCTGCAGGTGACAACAACCCCTAGCGACCATTACAGCTGGCGGTAACTCACAAACGCAAACCTCCGGCTGTCTGGAGCCCAGCTGGGCACGTTCAAACTTCCCTGGCCGCCATAAAATACTCCTGTAAGGTCTCGCTCTTCACCGCAACTCAGATCCAGCATCACCAGCTTCACGTCGCGACCAAAAGGATGGTCTTCGCGCTGGTCCTCCATGTATCGAATGAACACCACAGACTTTCCGTCCGGGGAAGGGTGTGGAAACCAATCAGAATGGGGCGAGAACACCAACTGTATAGGGTTGTCGCCATTGGCATCCATACGCCAAATTTGCATCATCCCGGTCCTAAAAGAGTTAAAATAAATACAGCGACCATCTGGAGAATAATCAGGCCCATCGTCCAAACCTGCTGTAGCTGTCAACTGGGTCTCTTCTCCGCCATTCACGCTGACGGTGTAAATGTTGTAGTGCTCACTATTCTCTCTACCGGCGACATAGGCGAGCGTAGAGCCATCGGCCGACCAGCCATGCCAGTAGGATGGATGCTTATCCGTGACCCGGCGCGGAGCTCCCCCGTCGATAGGTAACGTATAGATAACCGATTCACCGGCACTTCCCTCATCGTGATGGCTGACCACCAGCTGTCGACCATCGGGTGAAATACCGTGGTCGTTATTACAACGATTTGCAAACCCACTATTAATACGTTCGGGAGTACCACCCACAGGTGCAATACGGTATAGCTCTCCGTCTTGGTTAAAGACCAAATAATTGCCGTGGGGATGCCAGTTTGGCGCTTCAAAAATGCCTCGCTGAGTATAAATTACACGACTAGAGCCCGACTCCAGATCCATAATTTCTAAGCGGCTCTCTACCCGCTTACTGTCGGTCGGCGTAGATTGTTGCTGTGTCATGATAATGCCCTGAATGAGAGTGGTCGTTTATTCCATAGCCGTCACATAGCAATGCGGCTATCTCAAATAGTGCTAGTGAAGCAACCACACAGGATATAAACAAGGTACAGAAGTGGCGTCTAGTCAGCACATTCTGTTGCGAAAGGCTTCCTATCCAACCGCACCGCACGCGGTGTTATACAGAAAAAATGTGTAGATACAGCCCCAAGCACAATAGCCTTATAACATGATGTAGGTAAAAATTGGGCACGGGGCTCGTTGCCGAGTCGCGAAGTGACCGCTTACTTTTGTACGATGGCACGACTCACTCCGTCGTTAAGATCTTACCACCAATGCAAAAGCGGCAACGTTAGCCGCAGATGCTGTGGCGATTACTCGCTCACACAGACTGGTATCGACTTAAAGCTGGGCGTTTTACTGCGCTGGTCCGTACTACGAGGGACGAGGACATTCGCTTCGGGGTAATACACCATGATATTGCCACGCCGCACATCAAAGGGTTTAATCGACAATTCACGCATACTGCCTGTTTGGGTGCTAATAGTCACTTTCTGATCTTCTTGATAACCGCAAATTTGCATGTCCTCTGGGTGCATCATAACGACCCAGCGGCTTTCCTGTGCGCGATATGCATCACGTTCGTCATAGATAATGGAATTGAACTGCCCCTCACTGCGCACGCTGGTGAGCATAAACTCATGCTCACCTTGATGATTTCGCCAAACACCCGAATACTTCCGCACAGGCAAAGGGTGTAGCAAAAACTTGGCTTTGCCATCAAAAGTAGAGAAGCTGGGTTGATGTAGGGTTCGCCCGTCAATATGAAACTCTTCACGTGTATCATCTACCTGCTTAATTTTTGCAAAGCCAGGTATAACATCGCCAATGAATTCACGAATACGCTGATGGTTATTCAAGGCAGAGAAGTCAAAAAGGGCTTTATCAATAAGCTGATCCGCGATGCCGAGAATGATCTCCACCTCAGATTGCAACTGCGGAAATCGATGAATACCACCATCACTTAAACGCACAAAGTTAAACATGGATTCTTGTGTCGTGGCCTGAGTCTCTTCATCGCGTACCTTTATGGGCAAGACTAATACCTCGCTCTCTACACCATGTACATGACTCATATTCAACGTTGAGTTCACATAACATTTAAACCCCACGTTGTTTAAAGCATCTGTGGCAAACTGGGTATCGGGGTTGGACGCCAACAGGTTTCCTCCCAACATAAATGCAGCGTCCATGGCACCGCGGCTTGCAGCCTCCATACACGCCATGGTATCTAAACCCGGTGTTTGTGGCAGCCTGTCACTAAGCTTTTGCTCCAAGCTTTGCTCGACCGCTTGCTTTAACTGCGGCGTAAATCCCATTGAGCCGGTGCCCTGAATGTTGCTGTGTCCACGCAGGGGCAATAACCCAGCGCCCGGTCGGCCAACCATACCGCGCAGTAACGCCAGGGCCGCAAGCGTTTCAACATTACCAACCCCGTGGTGGTGGTGAGTCAAGCCCATACTCCAGCTAAAAATCGTTGCTTTCGACTGTCCATAAATTTTAGCAACGTCTTCAATCGCTTCTCGCGTAAGGCCCGAGCTTTTTTCAATATCCGGCCATGCCAGCTCAGCCACACCAACAATGAAGTCGTCAAACCCACTGGTATGATCGGCTATAAAATTTTTATCAATATTTCCAAGATCTAAAAGGTGCTTAGCAATACCCAACATAAAGGCTAGGTCACCACCAAGGTGAGGCTGTATGTAGGTACTCGCAATTTCTTCGCCACCTTTAAGCATTGAACGCCAGTCAGCTGGAGAAGCAAAACGCACCATGCCTGGTTCTCGAGCTGGATTTACAACAATCACTTTCCCGCCTCGCCTCCGGCAGTGGATCAAGGTTTTTACAAATCGAGGATGATTGGACGCCGGGTTCGCACCAAAGACAAAAATACAATCAGCTTTGTATAAATCGTCATACTGCACAGTTGCCGTACCGGTCCCCAAAGTTTCGCTTAGGCCAACACCGGAAGCCTGGTGGCAATAGTACGAGCAGTTGTTGATATTGTTAGTACCATAGACTCGCGCCATCAGCTGTAGCACAAACGCTGCTTCGTTAGAGCTGCGCCCCGAAGCATAAAAAAAACTGCGCTCTGGTTTCGTTGCACCCAGTCGCTGAGCGCACAGTGTCAGTGCTTTTTCATAACTAATCGGCGAATAGTGCTTATCTCCGGCTTGTTTATACAAGGGAGTCGCCAAACGCCCCAAGTCTTCAAGCTGCTTGCCACTCAGCTCGGCCAATTCAGCAATACTACTCTGTAAAAAAAAAGTATTGGGGATACCGTCTCGAACATCACTTAGGTGGGCTTGAATATTTTTATTACACACCTCTATGCCCCGACGGGCTTCGTTGTTAAAACCTCCATTTTGTCCTCCTGTGCCAAAAGCACAGGCTTTACACGCATTTTTAGACCTCAGTGTTTTGATTAGCTGGAATGGGCCGATTTTTCTCGCATAGCGCATAACGCTCATTACAGCCTTCCAACCACCGCCAACAATTGCCTTTTGTTCCTGCATAGAGACAAAACCTCGAACCTGAAAGATGAGTGAAAAACTGAAGATCCTCTACCACTTAGTACACTTATCAGCACTCGAGCTATAACACCCCAACACTGCGACCGCGAGGCCATTCTAGCGCCCACCATAACAGTGAGACAGGAAATAGAGCCTGCTCAGCTATAGTCGGAGTATTTTTTTGCGCTGCCGCGGACTTTTTCAGCGGGGTATCGTTGTTCATTCCGACCGGCTTTATGCTCTGCTGCAGCCATGAGATCGATATTAAGTACATCCGCCATACGCAGTAAATACAAAAATACATCCGCCATTTCCTCCCGTACTGCACCTAGCTTCTCTGCGTCGAGTGCCGCAGATTCACTTTCAGACAACCATTGAAACAGCTCCATTAGCTCTGCCGACTCTACGGCTAAAGCCATAGCCAAATTTTTAGGGGCATGAAATTTGTCCCAGTCTCGATCGCGAGCAAAATCACGTAAATACTGCTGTACACTTTCTATCGATGTGAAATCATTCATGGCAACTCCCTAACAACTCCCACTTGATTGTCCCGTCAGTTGACCTAGCGCGGCACGCCGCCTCAACTCTGGGGGAGATCATCAATGCTGGGCTTGCAATTTCTCGACTCGAACTACACACTGCAAGCCGGTATAACGGTTTCATGGTCAGGGTTGATTGTGCATCCCCGTGTATTCGCCATCTTGTCCGAATCACTCTCATTTATCAATCGCGCTGAAATCAAAGCCAGCCTAAAGTAAAGTCAACCGAGAGTACTGATAGCTACCAATTCAAAATATCGGCCTTACAATGGCTAAAAACCGAACAGAGCAGAGAGCAGTCACCGCAATAACTGCTAAAATCATTCCAATGCCTCGACGTTTCCGTGAGCCCGCAAATGGTCAAAAGTCCCCCATTCAGTCATACCGCCAAACACATTACGTTATTCTTGGCTATGGCGCTGATGGCAAGTATTCAGGCTGCTGCAAGTAACACTGGCACCAATGTCTCGTTTAATCACATTATGCCCGATCAAATACACGCCATCGGCTATATCAATGCCATCACCCAAGATGCCCACGGCTTTATGTGGTTTGGTGGCGCTAGCGGCTTAGCCCGTTACGATGGCTACCAGCTCAAAATTTACCGCTACCAAGAGCGCAACGCCGGCTCCCTCTCCCACACCTATATCAATTCTTTGCTGGTCGATTCTGCAGGTACCCTCTGGGTGGGTACCCGGGAAGGCCTTAACCAATACAACCCCGGCACCGATAACTTTACCTCTTTTCGCCAACCCAACCAATCGACATCGGCTTCAAATGCCGACGATATTCGCTCCATGTACGAGGATTCTCACGGCCAGTTCTGGCTGGGAACTCGAGGGGGCATGTACGCCTTTGACCGTAAAAACCAGGCCTACCATCGATACCAAATTAGTAGCACCTCATCGGACCTGCTCGCCGATAATATCGTTTGGAGTATTACCGAGGATAAGCAAGGCTCGCTTTGGGTGGGTAATCACTCCACAGGTATCAGCCGCTTTGACATGGCTGCTAACACCTTCCAACACTTCATTAATCAAACCATCGACCCCAATGGCCAAGCGCAGAACGATGTTCGCCGCTTATATGTCGACAGTCTTAACCGTGTATGGGCCGGCACCTACGGGGGTGGGGCCTTTGTTTTCAATCGCAATCTCGATCGTTTTGAGCACTTCACTCACGATGAACAAGCTAGAGAAAAAAGCCGAATTGTGTGGGATTTTGTCGAAGACCGCGGTGGCAATATTTGGATAGGCGATGGTGATGCCGTCACCTATGTGGACGCAATATCTGATACACGATCACGCTTTAGCTACAACGCCAAAGAACCACACTCTCCGGGAAATTATGCTGTCAATAAGCTGTTTGTCGATAACGCGGGCAATGTATGGGCCGGTTACTTCCCCTCTGGGGTGGACATAGTCGACAAGCAAGCTGGCGTTTTTCGCAACTATACCTACGACCCCGATAACGAAAATAGTGTTAGTGACGGCGGCGTTCTGTCATCGTTTGAAGACAGCCGAGGCAACTTGTGGATTGGCGCTGGCTACGGCCTAAATTATTTCGACAGAGCAGCCAACACGATTAAACAAACCCTCTACGATGAGAAAAACCGCACCGGCATTTCTGGAAATACCGTACTTTCGGTGCTAGAAGATGAGCAGCAAACCTTGTGGCTAGGCATTTGGTCCGGAGGCCTAAATAGACGAAATAGCGGCTCAGACACTTTCAGCCACTACCTGCCAGAAGAAAACAACCCCAATTCACTTCTAGGAAAAGAACCTTGGGCACTGCTAATAGATCAAAAAAAGCGCTTGTGGATCGCTACCGACGCGGGCGTCAATCGCTATCAACCAGAAACCGATAGCTTCATTCGCTATTTACCTCGCCAAGACCAAATGGACGGAGACGTCACGCTTTACACACGCGCTCTTCTCGAAGACTCGCGAGGAAATCTCTGGGTGGGCTCCATACGAGGCCTGTATCACTTAAACCCAGACACTCACGGTTTTACACGCTACCGGCATCAACAGGAACAGGCTACCTCGATAAGCGACGATTACGTTATTTCTTTGTTCGAAGACAGCAAAAATCGTATTTGGGTGGGAACCCATGGTGGGGGCCTAAATCTATTTGACCCTGAAGCGGGGACATTTACCCGGTACACGAGTGCCAACGGATTACCGGACGATGTGGTAACCGGTATTATTGAAGATTATAAGGGTTATTTATGGCTGAGTACTCAACAGGGATTAAGCCAATTCAATCCAACAACCGAGAGCTTTCGAAATTTCAACAAACATCATGGGCTTGCCGACAACTTATTCAATCGCAATACCCCCCTCATTACATCTGACGGTGAGGTATTCTTCGGCAATAGCCGCGGGTTTGTTCTATTTAATCCAAATCACCTAACACTCAATTATCATGCCCCCCCTGTCGCCATTACTGACTTCAGATTATTTAATCAGTCGGTCTACCCTGGCGAAGAGAACTCACCTCTTACTAACACTATCGAACAGACAAAGTCACTAACCGTTCGTCACCATCAGAGCATGTTAAGCTTCACGTTTTCGGCACTCGATTATAGAGCACCGGATCGAAATCAGTACAGTTACTGGCTCGAAGGGTTTGATAATAGTTGGATAAATTCGGGCACTAATCGTTTCGCAACCTACACCAACCTTGATAGCGGCAGCTATACCCTTCATGTGAAAGCCGCCAACAATGATGGCATTTGGAGCACTCAAGCCACCACCATTGAGATAGAAGTGCTTCCGCCCAACTGGCGCACTTGGTGGGCGTACGTGCTCTATGCCGGCTTATTGGGCGCGCTAATCTATGGCGTAATTACCGTATTGGTTAGTCGCCAAGCCTATAAAAAAGAACATCAACTCACCAAACGCTTATTAGACTTGGACATTCTCAAAGACGAGTTTCTAGCCAACACCTCGCACGAACTAAGGACGCCCCTAAATGGCATGATAGGGCTATCCGAAGGGCTTTTAGCAAGCGCAGAAAATAAACTGGATGCAGACACCCAGCAAAAATTGTCGATGATAAGCCTCAGTGGCAAACGCCTTTCAAACTTGATCAACGAAATTCTTGACTACTCGAAACTGGCCGACAGTCAGCAGCCCCTGCACTTTCAATCCGTCGATTTGTTTATGCTAACAGAGATGGTATTTTCTCTTCTAGGTCCCTTAGCCGAAGCCAAACCACTACGCTTAATTAACGCGCTCTCCCCTAACATGCCACGAGTTAACGCGGACGAAGACAGACTGCAACAAATACTCATTAACCTTGTTGGTAATGCTATTAAATACACCAGTGAAGGCTTTGTGACAGTGAGTGCTGAAATACAATCTTCGCGCCTTAAAATTTCGGTGGAAGACAGTGGCGTAGGTATTGATCAAGACAAGCTTGAGTCCATTTTTTTCCCCTTCCAGCAAATAGCTCCAACAGATGATATTCAGATTGAAGGAACAGGTCTTGGTTTAACGGTGTGTAAGAAACTTGTGGAGTTACACGGTGGCACCATCATTGTTCGCTCTGTTCCCAATTCGGGGTCTGAGTTTATTTTTGACGTGCCCATATATACCGATGAAGCCCCAAAAAACACGGAGACTGCGCCCCCCACCAGCAAGACACGAAACACGCAACGTGCAAGGCAAACAAAGGCTTCACTACTACCCCATCAAGCCAGTATAGTGGCCAACGAACTACGAACCGTAAAGCTACCTCAATACCCTAAAAACCCCTGCGACTATACGATACTAATAGTGGATGACGACAAGGTAAACTGCACGATATTATCGGGAATACTCTCGCTGCAAAACTACCGCGTGATTGAAGCTCATTCAGGTGAGACCGCATTAAGCATACTGAGTGAGCAACATATCGACTTGGTTGTACTCGATGCCATTATGCCCGGCATGAATGGATACACCACTTGCGAAAAAATTCGCGCCACACACCCCATCGATACTCTCGCTGTTATTTTTCTAACAGCCAATACACGAGATAAAGATATGGCCTCAGGCTACCACAGTGGTGGCAGCGACTTTATTTGCAAGCCCGCCTCGCACACAGAACTACTACATAAAGTTGCCGTACACCTGCGCTTAACCAAAGCTGTAGGGGCAAAACATCTCGACGCCGTAAAAAAACTTCACAGCTAAGCTAGGGAACCTCTGATTAAGTGGTGTGAACAAGCGCTAGTTAAGCAAAGGCTTTTTGTAAACTGGCAGGCTAGGCAATGTATCAAACTTACCGCTATAGTTTGCGGTTTTTACATCGCCAAACAATGGCACTAATACATACAGAGTTCTCTTGTTTGACTCTTTAATTGCCGCATTTGTGACCGCAACAATATAATAGCCTTCGCCATTGGTATGAACTTTTGCCGCGCTGTCAGGCAGCCCCGCCCAACTGGATGGAAGCTGACCAAAACCTAATTTAGCATCAACTTTCGAGTAAGCGGCTACCGCTTCCAAGCTTAAACTTTTGGCCTTTTTCAAACTGGCGGGTAGGGAGTGGTTATGATCCTCATGAGCCCAAGCCAAAAGTGATAGGTTGGAAAGCAGCGCGACGAGAAACAGAAGGAAGTTTTTTTTCATTATTATCACTCTCATTATTATGATGATTTATACCCCAAATAATTTATCCACCCTCGAATAGTCAGAGGCTGCGTAGGCTTAATCAGAGATCCTAGAACCACTTCTTGATTTTGAAGAGCACGAGCTGACAACACACTAAAGCGACCATCGACAATACCACCAGCATAAACGCTTGAGGCATATCTGAACCAGGAATTCCGCCCACGTTAATACCCAACAAACCAGTGAAAAACCCCAAAGGCAGAAAAATAGCGGCCACCAACGATAGCACATACATACGTGCATTTACCTGCTCTGCAACTCGGTTTGCCAACTGTTCCTGAGTGACTGCCGCACGGTCGCGAACAGCATCAAGATCTTCTACATACCGATGTAAGTGGTCTGTCGTTTCACGTAAGCGCAGTCTATCGTCTACCGTAATCCAATTGAATTTTTCACTTTGTAAGTGCGTTAACGCTTCTCGTTGAGGCGCAAGGTAACGACGAAGAGCGATAGCTTGGCGGCGCAAATCGGCTATTTGGGTACGCAACTGTTCGTTACTATTACTCACCGCGCGCTCTTCTAGATCGTCAACGGAGTCTTCCACTTCGCTTAACGTCTCCTGCATACGTACAATCAAACTTTCGGCCAGCTCAGCAATAAAAGCACTAGCCGTTTTCGGGCCGTTACCTGCTGCAATGGCTTCGGCAAGATAACCCACCGATAATACATGGCGCTTACGGGTGGACAATATGATGCGAGCATTGGTCCAAACGCGAATAGCTACCATGTCTTCCGGACTGGCTAGCTCACTAAAATTGATGCTGCGCAATGACAACAATAAACCGTCATGAATAGCGGATACTCGCGGTCGATTTTCCTCACGCAATAGGGCTTCCACAACAACGTCGCCTAAATGGCCCTGCTTGTTAAACCAAGCCTTAACAGCCGGATGAGAATAGTCCATATGCAGCCATATCACCTCTCTATCGAGATCATCTGCAGCCTCGTCCGCGCTACCCTCAACCGATAAAACGTGGGACTCTATCTCGTGCCACTGGATCGCACGCCCAGCCTGCTCTCCACTTAACACAAAGCCATAGATATAACCCGTTTCAGCTTTAGCAAAACCGGGTATCGAGGCGACTGGTATTGCATTCATCAGTCCAGATCCATTATGCCAAACGGTGACAGAGATCCAGAAGACACTCTTTGAAGGGGCGATTCATATTCTCAAGGGCGTCAATAATATCGTGGTGTACCAACTCATTTGCCTGAATACCGACGCAGCGCCCACCTTCACCAGCGCGAAGCAGTTCTACAGCGTATGCTCCCATGCGGCTCGCCAGAACCCTATCAAACGCGGTAGGGGCCCCGCCACGTTGTATGTGCCCAAGTACGGTAGCTCGCGTTTCCAAACCTGTCTCACTTTCAATGCGTTTAGCGAGAACGTTCACGTCGGTAATATGCTCAGTAATACAGACCAGTGCATGATTTTTTCCGTTATCAACATGCTCCTTTAAATCCACAAGAAAAGCCGCTTCATCAAAGGGCTTTTCGGGCACGATGGCATATTCTGCACCACAGGCTAGGGCTGAAAAAATAGTGAGGTCACCACAATGGCGCCCCATAATCTCCACTACTGATATACGTTTATGAGAACTCGAGGTATCACGCAAGCGATCCACTGCCTCCAATACCGTATTTAGTGCGGTATAGTAGCCAATAGTGTAATCGGTACCCGCCACATCATTATCAATGGTTCCCGGTAGACCTATGCACGGAAACCCCATTTCAGTGAGCTTTTTGGCACCCATATAAGAGCCGTCCCCCCCTACCACAACCAAGGCTTCAATACCGTGCTTCTCCAAATTCTTGATCGCTTCTCGGCGCACAGCCTCATCCTTAAACTCAGGAAAGCGCGCCGACCCTAGGAAAGTACCGCCACGATTGACTATATCAGCCACCGAGCGACGCTCCAAAAGTTTAATCTCATCTTCGTATAAGCCGAGATAGCCGTTATACACACCATAGACCTCCAAGCCATAGTGCAAAGCATTGCGCACCACTGCGCGGACTGCTGCATTCATTCCTGGTGCATCACCACCGCTGGTTAAAACGCCTATTTTTTGTACCATTTTCGATTCCTATTGACTGAATGGACTGACTGCGGGCTATGCTAATAATTCTCGCGCAGATTGAAAGTCTTTTCTTGATCAAATGTAAAGATCTGATGGATTACTGAAGAAAAATGCTCATTTTGCCTCTTTTAACGCCACAACAACGTCGAAGACAAACGAAAACCGCTTTCGGCAGTCAAGCCCAGCGGTATTGCACCAACATATTAGGAACCGCCAGTCAGGGCAGCAGATATACTCGGTCGACCACGGGTATTTCGGCTAGATGAAAGAGAAAGAGCCTTCTCGATGCAAACTTTGTAGATACTCACCCAATGCTCAAAATCTGCGCCGGGTAAGGGGTTTGAATGGAAAAACCCTGACGACTCTCGCACCCTAGCTCAAGGACAAACTCTCGTTGGGCATTACCCTCACAATACCCTTAGCCACCACGAGGATATTCAGGGCATTCGCCATAGAAAAAATAGCGTTGACGATATCGTCATTTGGTAAATCATTATTAGTGAACGGTCGATTTTAACCACTAGCATGTCGTTGGTACTAGGCAATACCGACACTAGCGCGCGCAGATATTTTATAATTGTTTAACTTTATGCTTTCGCCTGTTCCGGCTATCGAAAGCCTGTATTTAAGTTAGGAGCTTATCTAAAGGGCGCTATCGAAATAGGCTATGGCAGAACTAAAAATATGTTACATGGCAATGCGGGGAAGGTGCACCAAGACATGCGCCCACACCTCGTGAATAAGTGGCGTCTGTTGAATTTCAGTAATACGAGTATTTTCGAGGGGGTAAACATTCAAACCCATGACGATGCAATCAGAGGGTAGCGTACCGATAGAATGAGCCAAACACAGTGCATCGCTAAGCCCGGCAGAGTGACAAGATACCATACCATTTCCAGGTTGCAGATCTGTCGCATCGATTTTTAATAGCTCTCCATAAGGGTGTTGCTCTGATTCTATTGCGTCGACAAATATCGCATGGGAAAAGTCTGCCAATTCATATATGGCTGCGGTGGGATGACGATATTTTTTTATACACAAGTCATGCTCCGCACAAAATGAAAATTGGGAGCTGCCGAGCATGTGATCAGCAACATCCCAACCTAAGCAATCAGCGCCATGCGCGGAGCCAATGGCTGCCACCAAAACCGACATAGCATTCACTCCCCCAAAGCTTATTTTCGATGAACCTTCAACTTTAGAAAATGTGTAGAACACGAAATGCAAGGGTCATAATTACGAATAATTTTTTCACACAACATTTGCAAATCATAATCACTATTGTCTAAACCATAGTTTAAAACCGCATTCTTTAAATTGGCTTCAATACTGCCCTGATTCTGACTCGTTGGCGGAATCATGGTAGCTGTTTCCACTCGACCATTGCCATCAATTTTAAACTGATGAAAAATCAAACCTCTTGGAGCTTCGGTACAATGCCTAGCAATTCCGGGCTTCGGAGCAACGTCTACATAGGCTTGTTTGGGTCTTTGATAGGTTTTTAGTATTCGCAAGGCTTCAACAATACTGTAATAGCTTTCTACCGCACGGGCGCGAACATTATCGAACATATTGGTACTGGGAAAGCTAAGGCCTACGTCTGCGCACAGAATTTTAACTTCTTCAGGTAATTGTTCAAAATTCAAATTCATTCGAGCCAATGGCCCCACAAAATAGCTTTCGTTATCAAGTGTTGAATAAAAAGCCGTAGAGTGTTTTACCTGATGCTCCTTAAAACGTTTGGGGTAATCGTCAAAACTCACTTGTTGGTGCTTGGTAGAGATGACAGAACCTTCACTAATCGCGTATTCTTGATCGTGGTGCACCGCAACGCAATTAAAGGCCTGCTGATCTATCGGCAAATCTAGCCCCGCCGTCCAAGCTACAACTTCTCTAGCATCGTCAATCGCATCCTCTAAGCGATCAATCAAATCACTCACTTCACGCTTTTGTGGTGCACGATAAAAACCACCCACACGCAAGCCAATGGGGTGCACCGAGCGCCCTCCCAACAGCGAGAGTAAATCGTTTCCAAGCCCCTGTAGCTTCATACCCCGCTTGACCGTATCGGGGTGATCTGCCGCCATTGCAATGGCATTGTCATACCCCAAAAAATCTGGGGTTGCCAATAGGTGGATATGCAAGGCATGGCTCTGTAACCACTCACCACAATACACCACACGACGCATATCATGTACCCAAGGCCCTGGGTCAACACCAAACAGTCTTTCAATGGCTCGAATGGATGTCATTTGGTAAGCGATAGGGCATATACCACAAATACGCGCAGCCATGGTTGGAACTTCAGTGTATTGCTGGCCCTCCAGAAATTTTTCGAACAATCTTGGGGGTTCATAGATTTTTAAATGCAGCTGTTCAATTTCACCGTTCTTTGCAGTGAATTCCAAACCACCTTCGCCTTCAACTCGAACCATTACAGGCACATTGATATCGATATCCCGATCGGGATTTATGGTTGTCATGATTCCACTCCTCCTGCATCAGTCCAAAAAACATTGGCGGCTGCGAATTCCGGCGTAGCATTATGCATAGACAGGAATTTTTTCCTCACTACATCAGCAGGCATCCCAAAGCCGATAAAGCGATCACCCAGTAACTTAACGTTGCTTTTTTCTGCCGGTCCGTAACAGGCATAACAACCCGCCCCAAAAGTAGGGCAAAGTGCGCCGCAGCCATTACGCGTAACAGGGCCCATGCACGGCTCTTTTTTGGTAACCATCACACAAACAGTATTATTTCTTTTACACTCCTGACAAACTTTTTCATTGATATCGAGTGGTGGAACGCCAAATAATAACTGCCTAACTGCCGCTAACATCTGTGACACATTCACTGGGCAGCCCCACAGTTCAAAATCAACTTTCACATGCTTCTTTATCGCAGCAGAGGTAGAAAGTGAGCTGATATACTCCGGTTTGGCATAAACTGAACGCATCCATACATCACTATTGGCATTATTTTTTAAGGCTTGGATACCGCCAGAAGTCGCACAAGCCCCCACAGTAATAACATAGGTACTACGCTCACGGATTTTTTCTAGGCGTTCAACATCGTGAGGTGTTGTAATGGAACCCTCAATAAAACTAATATCAACTTCGTCTTCAGGGCCTAGAGGCCCAGCTTCTGCAAAATGCACAATATCAACAAGTTCTGTAAGCTTTATGAGGTTTTCCCCCATGTTAATAAATGCCAACTGACACCCCGAACACGATGCAAATTTATGTACGCTTACTCGTGGTTTTTTGGTTTCTGCGGTCATGGCTAAAACCCCCTGCGTTCAAGAACGTCTTTAATACGCTGATACGTAAACACCGGCCCGTCCTTACAGACAAAAGCCTCATCCATCTGGCAGTGCCCACAGTGACCCAAGGCACATTGCATATTGCGCTCCAAGCTAAGATAAATGTCACCCTCATTCACCCCCATATCAAGTAACGCCCGAGACGTTCCCGTCATCATTGGATGAGGACCACAACACATGACCGTGCAGTGGTTAATATCAAACTTAGCCTCACTGAACAGTGCACCTACCCGCCCCTTTTTCCAATTGGGCCAAGCGGTTCTATCTCTATCTGATGCTAATAATACTTGTGTGGAACGGACATGTCGCCACTCGTCATACTGCGCCTCCCACAACATATCATTACGGTGCAAAACGGTTTGCATAATGACAATACGACCATATTGATCACGATTGGCCATGGCCTCCCGAATCGCTGATACTGCCGGCGCGCAACCCAAGCCGCCAGTAATAAATACCAAATCGCGACTTTTTGATTTCACCATCGGCCAACCGACACCATATGGACCACGAATCCCAACACGATCGCCTACCTCCAAATTAGACATCGCATTGGTCACACGTCCGACCGCTTGAATGGTATGCAACAGTAAATCACCTTCACGACCCATAATGGAGATAGCCACTTCACCGACACCAAACAAATAGACCATGTTGAACTGACCGCAATCGAAATTGAATTGATCACGTAATTGATCATCTTCAATTTTTAGCTTCCAGGTAAAAATATTGGGTGTTTCTTCTATGCGCTCGACAATTTGCGCCGACATTGGCACATACGCATTGTTAATAAGTGTGCGCGACCTGCAACCCTCTACCGAAGTTTCTAAGCTTCCCATAATTCAAGCTCCCCACTAATGGCATTTGCCTCTGCAGGAAAATCAATTCCGGCAGGACACCAAGCAATGCATCGGCCACAGCCCACGCAACCCGAACGCCCATACTGATAGTTCCAGCTACCCAGCTTATGAAGCATCCACTGACGGTAACGCAGCTCACTGCTGTCTCGCAGCGAATGGCCGTGCATCACGCTGTGATCTGCACTAAAACAGCTATCCCATTCACGCAGATGGGTGCTACTTTTACCATCTAGGTCCGGTGACTCTGTTTCTCTATGACAAAAACACGTGGGGCAGACAGCCGTACAATTACCACAAGCAAAACAGCGGTCGGCTATTGCTTGCCAGCGTCGATTATCCAATTGAGAAAATAGATTCGCGTGCATGTTTTCGTCGATCAAGTAGCGTTTTTGCTGGGAAGCCGCTTGCTGGCATTGTGTTTCAGCCATACCGACAAGGTCGTTTGCCGCCAATTGCACGGGCAGTTTTTGCAATATTTCTGTGCCCCGATCCGAACCCGAACGAATCAAAAAGCCTACATCTAATTCATCTAGTAATAGATCATAACCTTCGCCTGCCGATGGCCCGTCCCCGGTTGAGGCACAAAAACAGGTATCACTACAGCTGGCGCAATTAACCACCACCGTGAAAAGTTTTTTCCGTTCAGCTTGGTAATAAACATCAACAAAATCGCTATTGAGGAAATGCTCATCTTGAATTTTCATTGCAGCGAGATCACATGGCCTAGCCCCAACAATTGCGGTAGGCACCGAATCGGGAATGACATCTTTAAACACCAAACCTAATTCAGTAGGCTCTGCCACCTGTTCGGTTACCCATAAGGCTTGCCGTGATTTGTACAGTATCGGCTTGATGGCACTGGGGCCG
>Ga0065722_101811_pt1 | contig 30064 bp, 28 predicted proteins | sample BansetMetagenome_FD_59109 | JGI IMG/M metagenome (GOLD analysis project Ga0065722, IMG submission 59109) | Bankia setacea gill microbial communities from Puget Sound, Washington, USA - Caecum Enriched | ecosystem: Host-associated > Mollusca > Digestive system > Ceca | place: United States... | reverse complement strand
ACACATAGAATATCTTCTGTTACGACATAAATTTATTTATATCGCATTATATGGGTAACATTATCGTTTGTGTGGGGCTTAAGCCGAAAAGAGCGGTAATTGGCGATGCTTATTGATTATGGGGTGTATAGGGTGCCAAAAAATCATCTCGCCCCATAAGAGACTTAACATGATCGGACCAAACACCCCAATACCTTAGCGCTTCGGTATCGTAGGAGTGACGGTCGTAAATATCAGACACACTACCGCCAGTATGATTAAGCATTCGCCTTACTACTGTTCTGTCGGCATGAAGGGATGCCACCCCCGTCGCGAAGGTTCTACGTAAATCATGCGCAGTCCAGTGCGGGATACCTAAGCTGTTTCGAAGTTTTCCAATAGGGTCACCGACTGCTTTTTGCCCCAAATGACGGCTCAAGTCGTTGGATGGGAACACCCACTCACTTTTTTGCCTGTCAATTTGATCGAGCAATGCTTTCGTAATAGGCGAAAGAAATACTTTATGCGGTCGCTTATTTTTTGTATCTCGAATATGCCACTCACCAAGTGAGAAATTAATATCTTGCCATCTTGCCGCCACAACCTCACCACTGCGACACCCAGTTAATAGCGAGATCAACATGACTCGCTTGCCTGTAAGCGGTAAACCGGATAAGGGCAACCAATCGAAAAGCTTTTTCAGCTCATCACCACTTAAATAGCGATCACGGGAATTGCTGGTTCTAGCTATTTGTTTCTGTGGAAGCGGTATTGCAAAATCGGAGGGCAAATAACCGCTATTTAAACCAAACTCAAAAACCAGCTTCAAACGCTGCCTAATTCTTTCTGCGGTTCCGGGGGTGCGTATGGTTTTAATATGCATGAACACCTCGAAAACTTCCTGTCGCTGAAGCTCCAAAATACTTAACGCTTTGAGCGAATCTAACTCGGGCGCTTTCAATAATCGGTGAATTTCTGCTTTGGTTTTTTCTTTAATCTCACTTAACGCGACCTCTTTGGTTAAGTAGTGTTCGATGAGCTTGGATAATTTCATGGTTTCATGGTTTCTTGCTTTACTCGCTTTTGCTCTACCCGCTTTTTAACTTCACACTCCTTTTTGTATAGGGCGGGGTCACCATGTTCAAAACGAATTTTCTTTTGCCGCTGAATTTCTTCTCGCGCCTCGCTTAAGCCCATTGCGGGGTAGTCCCCCAGCTTCATCGGCTTAAGGCGACATTCTCGGCGAGGTGTTCGGTATCTGTACAGCCACAATTTTGTGCCATTTTGGTCGCTACAAGACGCAGACCCACGTGCGGAGATGTGTCTGAAAGTACACCCGTCTTATGTTTCTTCACAATTGACGAAGTTAAAGCTGTCTTAGTCGTTTTCATTGATATAATGCCCTCAATATTAACTCGCAAATAGAACTGATAATTACTTCTATTTACTTCTGAGCGCTCATATAACGTTCAACATCTGGCCGATTTTCGCCCACCCTCTGAAGCTCACGCTATACCGGAAGCTATGCCAGAGAGTGGTTTTTGATGACATTCCTGAGACTCACTGAGACGCCCTGACACAGCGCTTGCGAAAGCAAGACATAATCTAACGTATTGATTTTATGAGTAATTTACCGAAAAAAAGCAGTAAAAAAAGTAAGCTAAGCGAAGCCTCTACCCCACAACACACTCCCATGATGCAGCAGTTTTTGCGTCTTAAGGCCGACCACCCCAATGAACTCCTTTTTTATAGGATGGGTGATTTTTACGAGCTTTTTTTTGATGATGCAAAAACGGCGTCGAAGTTACTTGATGTTACCTTAACGGCTCGAGGTAAATCTGGTGGCGACCCCATTCCTATGTGCGGCGTGCCTTACCACGCGGCCGAAAATTATTTAGCCAAACTCGTGCGCCTTGGGGTGTCCGTTGCGATTTGTGAGCAAATTGGCGACCCTGCAACCAGCAAAGGCCCCGTCGAACGCAAAGTGATGCGCGTAGTTACGCCTGGTACGGTGAGTGACGAAGCTCTGCTCGACGAGTACCGCGATAATTGGCTTATGGCCATCTGTGGCCACGATGACGTTTACGGCGTGTCATGCCTCGATATGGGCAGCGGCCGATTTTTTGTGTTTGAAATTACGGGAGAAGAATCTCTCATTGCGGAGGTTGAACGCTTACGCCCCGCAGAAATTCTTGCCCAAGACACCACCAGTATCCCGTCGAGCATTACCCTTCGCCCCGGCTATAGAGCGCGTGCCGAGTGGGAGTTTGATATTGATACCGGCGTACGGTTGTTAACCCGGCACTTCGAAACAAAAGATTTAGACGGCTTCGGATGCGCCGATTTAACGGTTGGGCTGGGCGCTGCTGGCTGTCTTTTCGGTTATGCAAAAGAAACGCAACGTACCGAGCTGGGCCACATTTCGAGCATTCAAGTTGAAAACCCTGATGACAGTGTTACGCTCGATGCCGCTACTCGCCGTAACTTGGAAATAGACATTAATCTTACCGGTGGCGAAGACAATACACTTTATAGTGTATTAAATACCAGCTCTACCGCTATGGGGGCACGCCTTCTTAGGCGCTGGCTAAATACGCCTCTTCGCGACCAGCAAATACTCGAAGACCGTCAATCGGTGATTACCGCATTACTCGATAATTACCGCTACCACACGTTACAACAATCGTTGAAACACGTTGGCGACCTAGAGCGTATTTTAGGACGTATTGCACTACGCTCCGCACGCCCACGGGACCTTTCTCGATTACTAAGCTCCATTGCGCTCTGCCCCGATATTCAATCGGCACTCGCGACAGGCGAGACGCCCAAATTACGGAGTATTTGCACGAGCATTGGCCAATTTCCCGAGCTTGTAGAATTGCTCAATAAAGCACTCATTGAAAACCCTCCCGTGGTAATTCGTGAGGGAGGCGTTATTGCAGAAGGGTATGACGAAGAGCTCGATGAGCTTCGTAATATCAGCACAAATGCTGGCGAATTTTTAGTAAAACTCGAAACACAAGAACGCGAACGCACGGGCCTTAGCACATTAAAAGTTGGCTATAACCGAGTGCATGGCTATTTTATAGAAATCAGTAAATCACAAGCCGAAAAGGCGCCTGTCGATTACATTCGACGTCAAACACTTAAGAATGCCGAACGCTTTATTACGCCCGAACTAAAAGAATTCGAAGATAAAGCACTTTCTGCCCGAAGCCGCTCGCTCACTCGTGAGAAAGCACTTTACGACGAACTCATCGAAACGCTTAACGAACACCTGCTACCCTTACAAACGTCAGCGGCAGCCATCGCCGAACTCGATGTGCTCAATACAATGGCCGACCGTGCGGACCAACTGGACTTTGTTCGCCCGTCATTTACCAATACACCCGGAATCAACATCAAGCAGGGACGACACCCCGTAGTAGAGCAAGTGCTAGACGACCCCTTTATACCGAACGACCTTTCCTTAGATGAACAGCAACGCATGCTTATCATTACGGGACCGAACATGGGCGGTAAATCAACCTACATGCGACAAGCCGCAATTACGGTGCTACTCGCACAAGTTGGTAGCTTTGTGCCCGCGAAATCCTGCGAAATGGGTTTGGTTGATCGTATTTTTACCCGAATAGGCTCGTCTGATGATTTAGCGGGCGGGCGCTCTACGTTTATGGTCGAAATGACCGAAACCGCCAATATTCTGAACAACGCAACCGAAAATAGCTTAGTGCTTATGGATGAAATTGGGCGCGGCACCAGTACCTATGACGGTTTATCGCTGGCGTGGGCTTGTGTGGAACACCTTGCCCAACACCTAAAAGCCTTCACACTTTTTGCGACGCACTATTTTGAAATTACCGCGCTGCCCGACACCTTGCCAACCGTTAAAAACGTTCACTTGGACGCGACCGAGCACAATGACAACATTGTGTTTCTACACAATATTCAACCCGGCCCCGCGAGTAAGAGTTTCGGTTTACAAGTGGCGAAGCTCGCCGGCATTCCTGCTGATGTATTGACGAACGCAAAACAGCAATTGGCCACACTAGAAGCAGGAGCGCAAGCCCAGACAGAAACAACCAGGCCCTCGAGCACCGCTTCGCGAAACACGCCACCACAAAGCCCACAACCTGATTTGTTCGCAGCCCCCATACCAAGCAAAGCCGACAAACAGTTAACGCAAACGAATCCAGATGAACTTACACCGAAACAAGCACTCGAACTCATCTACCAACTCAAGGCATTACTCTAAAAAGGGCGATGAGGAAGGCTATGCCTTCTTCGACTATCCTGCTAAAATGCCGCGCTTTTACAATACCAGCCAGAGGTTAGCCCCATGACATTCGTAGTCGGTGAAAACTGTATCAAATGTAAACACACAGATTGCGTAGAAGTGTGTCCAGTTGACTGTTTCTACGAAGGCCCCAATTTTTTGGTTATCCATCCTGATGAGTGCATTGATTGCGCACTGTGCGAGCCAGAGTGCCCCGTTGACGCTATTTTTTCAGAAGATGAGCTACCAGCAGATCAGGAAGCTTTCTTAGAGCTCAACGCCGAACTAGCAGAAGTTTGGCCCAATATTACTGAAAAGAAAGATGCGCCCGATGACCACGAAGACTGGGATGGCGTTGAAGGCAAGCTCAAACACTTAGAGCGCTAAATTCAGAGCAAAAAAAACCGCCTACTAGGCGGTTTTTTTTATTTAAATTATCGATTTAGCGATGATTAGCGTCTGACTCTTCTCCTTGAGATTATTAACGCAACCAAACCCACTCCCAATAACGCAAAGGAGGAAGGCTCTGGCACTTCGGCTACGGAAGCCATAACCAGCCCAGAACTACTTAACAATGCACCTAATACTACCAGCCGCATTACTCTATCGACCATACCTGTCTCCATACAGTGAAATTAAACTAGAGAGGAAAACCCTCCTATCTAAATTGCACTAATGCAAACATTGAGCCAATATTTTATTTTCTATGTTTTTCAACAGTCTACGTCACAAACAAAAAGATTAGCAAATGCTAAAATGTAAAAATTACCGACGAAAAAAGCATAAAAAACCCCTCACTAGTAAGATCTACTGAGGGGTTTTTTAACTCTAACTTAACTAAATACTGAACAAATTAACTTCTTACATTGCACCAAAAAGTGCCGTTGCATCTAAACCCTGTTTTTCAAGAATATCGCGCAAACGACGCAAGGCTTCAACCTGTATTTGTCTTACGCGCTCACGGGTTAAGCCTATTTCACGGCCAACCTCTTCTAGCGTGCTTGTTTCGTGGCCACGTAAGCCAAATCGACGTGCAACAACTTCACGCTGTTTCTCGCTTAGCTCATCCAGCCAGCCATTAAGGCTTGTACTCAAATCACTATCTTGTAGCAAATCCACTGGGTCCGATACTTGTTGGTCCGGTACCGTGTCGACAACCGTTTTTTCTGAGGAAGGGCCAATAGGCACGTCCATGGACGTGACACGTTCATTCAATGCCAGCATGCGCTCAACATCTTCAACGGGCTTATCCAGTAAATTGGCAATTTCTTCCGGGGACGGCTCGTGATCAAGCTTTTGTGATAACTCCCGCGCAGCGCGCAGGTAGACATTTAATTCTTTAACGACATGTATCGGCAACCGTATTGTGCGGGTTTGATTCATTATCGCCCGCTCTATGGTTTGTCTTATCCACCATGTTGCGTAGGTAGAGAAACGAAAACCACGCTCTGGGTCAAATTTCTCGACCGCACGGATCAAACCTAAGTTGCCCTCTTCAATTAAATCTAAGAGTGCCAAGCCACGGTTCACGTAACGACGCGATATTTTCACGACAAGCCGTAAATTACTTTCGATCATGCGTTTTCGTGACGCATCGTCGCCCTTTAAAGCCTTACGTGCAAAATAAACCTCTTCTTCTGCACTTAGCAACGGCGAAAAGCCAATTTCATTCAAGTAAAGCTGCGTAGCGTCCAGATTGCGCTGATAGGTATCATCAACATTAGTGCTTATAGGCGCATTGCGAGCAGAGGTGCGAGCAGCTTTCTTTTTGGTGGTGCTTTTTGCCGGTTTGGCCGCGCTTTTTGGCGCGACAGTTTTTAATGTATCAACATCCGTCACACCTTGCTGGATAGTCTGATGAGCTTGAATACCTTGCTCTAATTCAGCGTAAGATAATACTGTATCGAGTTCTTGAACCGCCATGACCTGACTCCTGTTACCGAGTTTTGTGTTAGCGAGAATCCATTCACTCGCTGCTTAGCAGGTTGGGCAATACCGCTGCCCCCCTTCGGTTTAGTTATTTTTCAGATAGTAATGCTGCTCTGCTGCACAAGGCTGAAACTAAAGAACACTAGTTGTCGGCAGCAATTACAAATCTTTAAGCTTTTTAACTCGATCGCTAGCACTTTTTACTACCGCTGTTGATCGATATGACTATATACGGGGCAGAAACCTTAAAGGGTCTACAGGGTTGCCGTCGTATCGTATTTCAAAGTGTAATTTGACACCATCAGTGCCTGTGGAACCCATTTCAGCAATTTTCTCACCTGTCGTTACCTGATCGCCGTCTTTTACCAATAACCGGTGGTTATGGGCATAAGCGCTCAAATATTTATCGCTATGTTTGACAATGAGTAACTTACCGTAGCCTCTCAATCCGCTACCGGAATAAACAACAATCCCTGCCGCTGATGAATACACAGGCTCTCCCAATTTACCTTTGATATCAATACCTTTGTTTAACCCCCCGTTTGAGCTGAAAGTAGCAATGATTTTTCCTTGAGATGGCCATTGCCATTTTTCTGGATTTTTGCTTGGCGTTTTTTTTGTATCTTTTGGTGCTACTGGCGGTGTTTTTATCGAACGAATTACAGGGCTGGATGAAACCGGTTTCGTAGAAGGACGGGCGGGCTTTGGAGCCGGTGGGACAGCGGGATTACTCGCAACGTTTGAAGCGCCAACCAATAAGGATATTGTCTGGCCAGGGTAGATTTTATAGCTTGAACCCACACCATTCATACGCGCGAGTACTTTGTAGTCCAAGTTGTAACGCCACGCAATCGAATAAAGCGTCTCACCTTTAGCAACTATATGGAATTTAAGACGTTGATCTTCCGGAGAAATGAGATCGGTTACATTGGCTCGCGAACCACCACTAGAACACGCTGAAACTAGCAGCCCTAGCATGGAGACAGTGATCATTATTCCGAACACCCTGTAAGTGCACTTGATCATGCTCAACGAACACTCCTCTGATGAACTACCGATCACTAAGCACAATTACCAACCAAAATTAGAAGTATTTGTGCTTAACATTGAAATTCTATTAAAAATTGATCTATAGCAAATTCGCGAAAAGAACGATTTTCAGTCTTTTTCCGAAGTTTCTCCTACCAATTGATGGCTTACCATCAACGCTTTTAACTAGTTAATTGAATAACGCGCAGACAACCACTCAACAAATAGTACTAATAACAATCCGGTTACGGCGAGTAATGAGGCCGCCAGCAGCTGTGAGCTTTCGCCCTGAATGTGCTCATAAGCCATAGGCCATACATTTTGCTGAACAAGTGGTATAACGTCGCCATGACGGTTAAGTGTAGTTTCTACCGTTTCCTTCCAGGGCCACGTCACGTTCAATGAACCGATTAAGAAACCGATTAATGTAGCAACCGTTGTTTGATGATATCGAGCCAGCAACCACGAGAGAAAGCGCGAGAACACTAACAGCCCAGCGATACACCCCAAGCCGAAACTTCCCAAAGCAACCAATTCTAGCTCTGTTATAGCCTCTAAAAACACTTGATAAAGACCAAACAACAACAGCAAAAAACTGCCGGATATTCCAGGTAAAATCATTGCACATATGGCAACAAACCCACCTAAGAACAGCATCCACCATGTGCCCGGCAATTGCGACGGTGTCGCAACGGATACCCCGTAGACGATGGTAGCACCTATAAAACAAGCCAATACTTGCCTCCACCGCCAGTATTGTTGGTGCTTCGCAAGTAACACGATGGAAGCCAGTATTAACCCCGTAAAAAACGCCCAAACCAATAAGGGATACTGCTCTAAGCAATACCCTATTAACGCGGCAAATGTTTTTAGGCTAATTAATATACCGCCGAATACCGCAAGCAGGAAACCTGCATTAATGTATTGCCATGCACTTACGAACCCTTCTTTAAACAATACAACTAGCGCTTGTGGGCCTATTTGTTTAAGGGAATACAGTAGCTCGTCATAGATACCGGTTATAAATGCAATAGTGCCGCCCGATACTCCTGGCACCACATCGGCTGCCCCCATGCCCATCCCTTTCACCAGTAACAGTGCGTAATCCCGTTTTGTGCGTTGCTTTAATTCCATATTCATAACGTATATTCGTTTATTATTTAACCGTTTAATTGAGAAAAACGCCCCGAAAGGCGCTTTTTATTAGGTTGTGCTGATATGATAAATATTACCGAGTAACGCCTGACAATAGCGGTACGAATTTAACCGGCTCTAGCTTTTGTATTTTAAATTCCTCGCTGTCGCCAACCCGCATGACAAGCGTCAAATACTGGGTGTCGGCACCAACCGGAATAACCAAAACACCATCAGGTGCTAGCTGCTTGAGCAAACCTTTTGGAATTTCTCTGGGGGCCGCAGCAGATAAAATTCCGTTAAAAAGCGCGTCTTCCGGCCAACCAAACCCTCCATCGGCATGCTTCAACTGAATATTTCGCAACCCCAATAAACGGAGCCGCTCACGGGCTTTGTCCTGCAGAGGCTTAATACGCTCAACACTCCATACCTGCTTAACCAATTGAGCCAATATCGCCGTCTGGTAACCTGAGCCAGTGCCAACCTCTAACACCCGCGACATTTCCCCACCCGCGCCCAGTAACACTTCCGTCATGCGCGCAACAATATAAGGCTGGGAGAGTGTTTGACCATGCCCAATAGGTAAGGCGGTATCTTCATATGCACGGTGAGACAACGCTTCATCAAGAAAGATATGCCGGGGTGTATTCACCATTACATCTAAAACGGCTTGATTACTCACACCCTGGTCTATCAAGCGCTCGATTAAACGGTCTCTCGTGCGCTTGGACGTCATTCCAACGCCTTCAAGATTTAACGAATTCACACTATCTCCACATCATTATTCTATTGCGACCTTCAATTCTCTAAGCGTTACGCTGTATTGCAACTCGCCAAACAACAGCTATGTCTCAAAGTAAGGCCAAAAAATGGCGGTCAGAACTATATCACAGACATTGCCTACCCATTTAGCCATCCACAGTTTCCGGCTGACTAGAGCGGTTATCCAGAACGGCTAGCTCACGCAATATAGAAGTGGCGTAGGTACCAGGGGGCAGAGCAAAATTTAAGGTAAGCGATTCGCCCTCTAACACCCAACTGAAATTTTCTGGCATTAGCCTCAATAGCCGTCGCTCTTGAGTCAAACCAACATGCTCCAACCCTTCGAGCCATGCTTGCCACGGCTCCAATATGACGGCCTCTTGTGCCGCAAGGTCTGGCGCTACGATAGAGCGCCCTCGCCCCCATAATGGGCCCGTATTCGATTCTGGAAGCCCGTCGAGCGTTTGAAACCAATTGCCTTGCTCTACACGGGCCGCGAGCACTAAATTGTATAGGTATGAGCGCGCGGCAGATTTGGCCATAACTTTCTTATTGCGGCTTCTAATCGTATCGCCCGCTTCAAACCACCGCCTAGCCCAGTAAAGATTGCTGCCACCGCGACCAAACCGCTGTTCGCCGAAATAGTTGGGCACACCTCTTTCGGCAATGCGCGTCAAACGCTCGGAAAGATCGTCGGCGTTAGTGAGGTTTCGAAGACAAATTTTAAATAGGTTGGAGTGGTGCTGGCCGCGACGTAATTTTTTACTGTGTCGTGAAACGGCCAACAACACCAATTCACTCTCACTACTGTCTATTAAGCGGTTTATCTCTGCTTCATCGTTGGCAGGGTCTGTTTTTGGCAAGTACACACTAAACCATTGGCTGGTAACAGCGTGCCGATCTTTTAAACCACAAAAACCTATATCCATAGGCTTGAGCCCGAAATGCGTGGCCAATTGGTCAACAATCCATGCGGTATTGTCACTGCGCTTACGTAACTGCACCACAAGATGCTCGCCGGCACCATCGGGGCTAAAGCCCAAATTTTCATCAACGATAAAATCGTCTGGGGTGGAGCGAAAATCTGCGCCAGCCGTTGGCGCGCCGAGCGAATAAGGGAAATCTATACTGGGAAGCGGTAACGCCTCAAGTTCATCTTTCATCAATTAACACCACTGCCATAGCGGAAATACCTTCGCCACGACCATTAAAGCCTAGTTTTTCAGTCGTCGTCGCTTTTACATTAACGGCTTCAACGCCCACATTTAGATCGTGCGCAATATTCATTCTCATGGCCTCAATGTAAGGCGCCATTTTCGGCGCTTGGGCCACTATAGTCATATCCACATTCACAACACCGTAATTCAACGGCTTCAGTTTAGCGACAACCATCCGCAACAATGCGCGGCTATCGGCATTTTTATAGTGCGGGTCGGTATCGGGAAAGTGTTTACCTATATCCCCTAAGCCTGCCGCTCCCAATAACGCATCGCACAAGGCGTGCAGTAAAACATCGCCATCAGAATGCGCAACTAACCCTTTCTGAAAGGGAATAACCTCGCCCCCTATTACTATTTTGTCCCCATCGCCAAACGCATGGACATCGAAGCCCTGGCCAATCCTCATACTTGTAACCCTTGATTGTCTAAAATAAATTCGGCCCATGCCAAATCTTCTGGCATGGTGACTTTAATATTATCTCGCCTATCCGCTAAAACTAGCACTTTGCCACCTACCTGCTCTATTGCAGATGCTTCGTCCGTAACGGGCAAATCTTTCTCACGACAATATTCCAACGCACTGCGTAATTTTTGTAATGGAAAAAATTGAGGAGTATGCGCTTGCCACAAAGTTGATCGGTCTTCTGTGGCAGCGATAATATTGTTGCGATGCACCCGTTTTAAGGTGTCGGATACGGCCGACGCTAAAATGGCCCCACATTTTTCCGTAAAGGCTAAATCGATCAATGTTCGAATGTTATCTAACGTTACACAAGGCCGAGCTGCATCGTGTACTAACACCCAAGCCTCTTCTGCACCGTCACCCAAACTTTGAACAAAATTAAGCGCGTTCAAAACGGAATCGCTGCGCTCTTTACCACCAAGACAGATAAACACTTTAGGGTGATTAACCAACGAGGTTTTTTGCCAATGAGTATCGCGTGCATTTATTGCCACAACCACTCCGGCTAGCAGCTCTAGTTCTAGCAATTTTTCTAACGTCGTTTCCAATACCGTTTTGCCAGCCAAAGGTAGATACTGCTTTGGAACAGCTCCCTCCATACGCTGACCTATACCTGCGGCAGGCACAACGGCCCATATTTTTTTTGTATCAGTCACTGATGTGCGCCTCTTAGAGTAGAAGACTATTGCGGCAATTTATCTTTTTCGACAATCATGAAAAACGTCTCGCCTTCTTTGATCATACCCATTTCACTGCGCGCACGGCCTTCGATGGCATCTGTTCCGTTTTTGAGCGCCTTAACCTCAGCGGCCAACAAGCGGTTACGCTCCGATAAACGATCATTTTCTGCTCGCTGCTTGGTAATTTCCTTCTGTAATCGCACCACATTTGCAATGCTTCCTTCGCCTACCCATAGCCGATATTGCAACATTACAAAAAGTACGATGAGAACTGAAATTAGCCCTTTCATATTAAGCCGCCCAAAGACACGTATTTAAACCCCTCAAAGTACCATATTTACCAAAGCCCCACAATTTACAGTACTTTGTATGGAGAGCTTTCCCGGCAAGCCACTCGTACAGTCAAAGCCTGCATGCCCACGCACACTGAAGAGCGTTCACAACCCAAAAAGCCATCGTCCCATTATTTTTTAGTATGGGGCGATGGCAATCGCGGGGGTCGTTAGCACGCATAAACAAGCCGTTAGTTCACAATAAATTGCTCCATTTCTTCGGTATTACTTCCGTCTGATTTTTGCCATTCTTCAAACCGAGGCGACTCAGGCTCATCCAAATACCAAATAGCCATGACGAGTGTGGATTTGTCGTTTGGTACTGTTAATTCGCCATTAAAATCGCCTTCGATAGAGGTTCGCAGCAAGCAGCTATCATAATTTACCGTAACACCATCGCCCTCTCGATTGAAATCACTGCAAATCGAAATATACGCTTTGCGATTTGCCGCAATACTAACCTCAACACTTAATGGGTATTCCTGCTCAAACGTGAACACACTCGGTACAATTAATTCAGCCGTTGAGTCATACACCGCATCAGGGTTAGGCTCAACAAACACTGGTTCAGGAGTGGGTGCTAGAGTGGGCTCTGGCTCAACCACAACAGGAACGGTTGTTGTTGGGGTTGTTGTAGGCACCGGTGTAGGATTGACGACAGCGACATCGCCGCCACCTGAAGCAGAAGAGCCTCCGCCACCACAGGCGATAAGAGAAGAGTAAGCGATTAAAACAAATAGGAATGTAGTGTATTTCATGTGATGTCCCCTTACTGCGTGAACGTATTGTTAGGATTACTTTTTTCAACGGTAAACCAATCAACATTATTGGCACCGGCCGATGAAACGTGCCCATGAAAATCTGGGTAAGCATATTTAACATCCATATATTCAATAGGGTACTGCCATTCATAGGGAATATTAATGGCCCAAGGCATACCATTTTCGTTCACAAAATACTCGCCGAACGCCGCATTCGAGGCATCGTCACCTCTTCCCAAAAAATTATCTTGGAAGGCCGCTGTGGGCGCCTGATTTTTTAGATGGATCTCATAACGACGGCCAGGCGCCTCACCAAACACATAGCTACGCTCGTGGCCCTCTGTCCCAAATATAAAGGGGTCGTATGGGAAGCTAGCAATATTTTGCGCTGCAACGTTGGCCACAACAGGAATTTCCAATGAAAATGTCATTTGGATATTGGACCCACATTCAGGTTCCGTTCGGTAAAATTTGCAGTTCTCACCAGGCGTTACAAAATCCCATAAATCGTTGGCGATAATAAAAATTGCATCGTCTTGATTGGTTTCTAACAACAACTCGCGGCGTTGATTATTAATAATAAATTCAGCTCGACTCTGATCGATTTCCGAGCGTAAAAGACCCGGAATACGAAAGGCAAAACCGTTATGAAACGACGCGCCAATTGCAACAATTTCACCTTCAATTTTTATGCGTAACAACGTATCTTCGGAGGTAAACGAAGAAAGACGATAATGAACAACTAAGTCATTCATATCGTAATCGCCCATTAATGGCCAATTATCTTCAAACGCCAATGTCGCCCATGCATTTGCCGCGGGGTAACGGGCGACCGTGACATTCTGTTCCGCAACGTCAATTTTATAATCTTCCACCTCGCCATCTGACACGCCTCCCGTAGGGCCTACGTTCTGCTGCGAACTGATGCGAAAACGGCTCCAAGTACTGCCAGGTTCGGCCCAGGTGGGCACCCCATAAACAACAATGTTCTGCCCTGCATTAACCGCCTTTGCCGTAATTGTTTGTTCGTCCGAATCAAATTCACCATCTCGATCCCAATCAACCCATGCATTTAAATAACCCGTTGCCGACGACTCCACCTCTACTATGGCCGACTGGCCAGCTTCTGAACCCGTCACAAAATTAACGCCATCGTTATCATCTATTCCACTGCCGTTACTCGCATAGGCATTGGGTTCAGCAGTCACTTGTTGACCTAGGAATAGGCCTTCTTCTGATATTTCATGTCGAGCCCCATTGGCGTTGATACTCGTGCCGTAGGAATCTGGGGCATCACCAAAATCGGTGGTGGGCGCTGCAGCCGAAACGATGGGAGCAAGTGCGCATCTAGCGCCATCATTATTACTGGAAGAAGGGCCGTGCGCATAAAACTCCGCAATGGGATAATCCCAATTCGTATTGATCCTGAAAATATGGCCGTCTTTATTGCGACTAAGGTAAAGGTTTCCATCCACATCAAAATAAACGGCACCAAATACACCCGCCTCGCCCACATTACTTAATTGCTCTGATGTACCCGCACTCACATCAATTTTCCAAAGATTTCCCCAGCGGTCCACCGCGTAAGCAAAACCATTACTGGGATGAAAGGCTAAATCGTAGATTGCGAGATTTAACGCACTACCATCAACAACCCTCACGAGATCTAAATAGTCTGCAGAATTTTCATCTAAGGAAACACGGTATAGACCGTAATTAGCGCCGGGCCGGAAGAGGTAATAAGCGTTTTCGGCGACCGAAATGTCGCCAACGTAAAACCCTTTATCCGGCATATTGGATAACCACACAGGCTCTACGTCGAAATCGGAATGAATCCGAACAATTGAGCCGTGGCTATAGCTGTAGGCATATAAGAAATTATCATGCACGCTAAACGCCAAAGCGTTCATTTTACTCTGGTTCCAGTCCAGCGGTGATATTTGCTCATAAAAGCCTGTCGCCAACCGAACCCCGAAAAGCGTTGAAACTTTGTTCTGAACTAAAAATGCCTCGTTGGGGCAATCCGAAAACGGTGCAGCATTTAGCCCATTGCTCGCGAAGCTAATTGCCCCGAGAATAAAACCCGCAGCTGCTCTTTTAATGAATTTACTCATGCTATCCTCAACATCCGGTCGAATTGAATTGAAAGTTAGAGTAACTATTACAAAAAACATACCAATACAATATTTATATATTTTTCAATAACTTAGTGGTAACACCGATACAACACCGGATACAATTTGCATTCTCATAATGAAATTTTTTGCATTATGAGAATGCAACGTAAGAATAGACAGAAGATTAAGTATTACGTGAAAAGGAACGTATTCTTGTGAAAAGCGAATCAATTATTATCGTGCTATTGCTGGCGTGTACACTTCTATGCAGCTGCTCTACCCTCGAATTGGAACAGCCACAGGTCTCAATAACGAGTATAAGCCCTCCTAAAACCCAAGGAATGGAGGCGCTAATTGATCTACATATGCGCATATCAAACCCTAATGGCATCCCTTTGCCGCTGAAGGGCATGAGCTATGAGCTTGCCATTAACGACACAGGCCTTTTAAAAGGTGTTAGCAGCACAATCGCCAATATACCCGCTTATGGCAGCAAAGATTTCACCGTACAACTCAGCGTCAATCTTTTTTCAGCGCCTAAATTGCTGTATAGCTTAATGAAAAACCCTCAGCAACACATACGCTATTCCTTCACCACAAAAATAGATTTGCAAGGGTTGCTTCCCAGCTTTTATCTTGTTGATGAAGGCCAATTGCCACTTAGCCTACATTAGGCCATTCATCCAAAAAAATAATAGCCGCGTACAAGCTCCAATAAGTTATTGAATGTGGAGCAAGGTGTTGGTCTATGCATAATATAATGTGGTTTCGCCGAGACCTGCGTGTACACGACAACCCGGCTCTCAGCGAGGCCGTGGGCAATGGGCCGACCGTTGCGGTTTTTTGTATAACTGAGAAAACGTGGGCGGAGCACCGCATTTCGCCTGCGAAAAAATCGTTGCTATTCAGGCAGTTGGATAAACTGGAACGCGCACTCTCAACGCTGAATATCCCTCTCATCATTGTTGATTGTGAGCGCTTTTCGCGCATACCCGCCGCGCTATTTAAGGCAGTGAAATCGCTCTCCGAAACACACGTTCCCTGCGCCCTGTACTTTAACCACGAGTACGAGCTAGACGAGTCACAATGCACACAAGACGTCACGCAAGCCGCCGCGCAACACGGCATTGCCGTACATGACTATCACGACCAATGCGCGATTCGTCCCGGCGCTATTACTACGGCCAGTGGTGATATGTATAAAGTCTTCACTGCGTTTAAAAAAAACTATATTCATAACTTTTTACTTCTCGCGCGGCCAGTATATCCGACGCCCAAAAAGCAAGCGCCTACCGGCATACACTCAGACCTATCGGTTATCAAACGTTGTGCTCATGGCGATCACCACAAGCCGTGGCAATCGCTATGGCCCGCAGGTGAAAACGAAGCGCACAAGCGGCTAAAGGCTTTTTTAAAATCGCCCATTGATACCTATGATAAGTGGCGAGATTTTCCATCGGTAAAAGCCACGAGCACGCTATCGCCCTATCTCGCCATTGGCGCAATTTCAACTCGCCAATGTTTTGCCCATGCGGGCGAACGAGGGCGCGAAGATATCGCAAATGCAATTTCGAGTGGTGCAGCTACTTGGATAGTCGAATTAGTGTGGCGTGAGTTCTACCGTCATCTGATCACGTGCCACCCTAAGTTATCCCGCTATCAGCCTTTTATCGCCAAAACAGACGCCATACCGTGGTCGCACAACGAGGCACTTTTTGAAAAATGGACGAATGGCACAACAGGCTACCCCATTGTCGATGCCGCAATGCGCCAACTCCAAGCCATCGGTTGGATGCATAATCGTTTACGCATGGTCACTGCCATGTTTTTGACGAAGCACTTGCTTATTGACTGGCGTTTGGGCGAACGCTTTTTTATGGAGCATCTGGTGGACGGCGATCTCGCCTCCAACAATGGCGGTTGGCAATGGAGTGCATCAACCGGTGTCGATGCTGCCCCTTATTTCCGCATTTTCAACCCCGTTCGGCAATCAGAACGCTTTGACCCAAAAGGGCTTTTCATTCGAGAATACGTTCCCGCTTTGCAAAGCCTCGACAACAAATCAATTCATCTACCGTCGAAATCACAAGCCCTTGAACTTGGGTATCCCCCCCCCATTGTTGTTCACCGCGACGCAGTGGAACGAACAAAAGCCCTTTTCAAGGCGCTCTAAAAACACCAAGCCAGTGCGTTGCCCTCTACGGGCTTCGCCTCACTATTTGGCCATATCACTTGCCGACGCACCAATCTAAAACCTTCTTCCAATAGGCGAAGTTTTAGGATCCGACGTTTTCATAGACAGCTTGCTCGCAGAACGATCAATTTACGTGAGCACCTTCCAAAATTGGCGGCTAACCGGCGTTTTAGCGCTATCATTAGCCAACGGGCATGCAATATGCTCTGTATACCATCGAAGCATCTACCACGTTAATAGAAAACCTTCACGTTTAGGGAATGATCATACTGTCATGAAGCATCGCGCCTCTAGCCATAGTCTTAATCAGCTATACCAAGAAATTCAAACTGTCATCCTGTCACGCCAAAGCCCTATTACCGGCTTGCTACCGGCGAGTACTGCCGTTAACGCGCACGGCGACTACACCGACGCTTGGGTACGCGATAATGTCTATTCAATTATCGCCCCTTGGGCGCTAGCCATGGCCTTTCGGCGCAGTGGCGACCAGCAAAAATGCGATGAATTAGAACAAGCCAGCATTAAACTTATGCGTGGGCTACTACAATCAATGATGCGACAAGCCGATAAAGTGGAGGCCTTTAAGCATTCCCTCAACCCACTCGATTCGCTTCATGCAAAATACGACACTCACTCAGGGCTTACTGTCGTCGCCGATGACGCTTGGGGGCATCTGCAGATAGATGCTACCTCCATCTATCTACTTTTTCTCGCTCAGATGTCGGCCTCAGGCTTACGCATTGTGCGCACCTTCGACGAAGTTGATTTCGTACAAAATTTAATTTACTACGTTGCCAGCGCTTTCCGTATTCCCGATTACGGCATATGGGAACGTGGGAATAAAATTAATAACGGCAAAACAGAAATAAATGCCAGCTCCCTCGGTATGGCTAAAGCCGCTTTGCAGGCACTCGACGGATTTAACCTGTTTGGTCCCCAAGGCGCACCTCGGGCCGAAGTTCACTCAGTAGCCGACGCCCTTTCTCTTGCTCGCACCAATTTGGGTGCACTGCTTCCTCGAGAATCATTATCAAAAGAAGTCGACAGTGCGCTACTCAGCATTATCGGCTTTCCTGCCTTCGCAGTAGGCGATAATGCATTAGTCACTCGAACACGTGATGATATTTTAAAAAAACTAGGCGGTGAATACGGCCTTAAACGATTTTTGTGGGACGGGCATCAAACCGCTATTGAAGATCCGTCAAGGCTTTATTACGAACACTCAGAATTAGCGAGCTTTGAACATATAGAATCTGAATGGCCACTTTTCTTCTGTTACCTTTACATTAATGCACTTTTTTCGGGTAACCAACAAACAGCGAATCATTACCGGCAGAAAATAGAATCCATCATGGTCACCAAAGACGGCATTCAACTAATCCCTGAATTATATTATGTCGCCCAAGAAAATATCGAAGCGGAGAAACAAAACCCGCGTTCACAGCCCCGCATTCCCAACGACAATTTACCGCTTGTGTGGGCGCAAAGTCTTTATTACACCGCTATATTGATCGATGAAGATTATTTGGAACCAAAAGATTTAGACCCTCGAGGGCTGCGCCGAAAAACAACGCAATTTTCTAAAGCGCAAGTAGCCCTTGTTGTGCTTGCGGAAAACGAAAATGTTAAAAACATCTTAGCCAGTAACGGTGTTATCGCTGAAAGCCTAGAAGACATTATGCCTATACGCGTATTATCGGCACCGCACCTCGTTGAGGCCTATGCCCTCGTCGGCGCAAACAAAAAGCTTAGCCTCAGCGGGCGCCCTAAACGACGCCTGTTAAGCCTTGCTACCTCCCAAACCTACAATATAAACGAACAACAATGTTTATGTTTATCGTGGATCCAAGGCGACCAAAGCGACGACTATAGTTTGCGTGATGCCAGCCTCGTGGCCAAAATTGTACGTAAAGAAATTTCCCATATTCGTAAGCACTGGCTAAACCCAGAAGTTGCGGTGTTTACATTTATGATGAATGAGGAACTTTGTCGTGCACCTGATGCCAACGTGCTATACGAATGCCTGAAAAACTATCAGCTTCGCACAACCGATGAAAATATTAGCTATGCCTCGGCAAACTTAGCTTACCTTGCCTCTCGCGAAAGCCACCTCCAGATTCCCGACTTATGTATGACGCCAGTTGTTTCTAGCCTCGAGCCTAATACCTTCTCTAAACCCTGGGACGAAGCAACGCAATCGTTACTCACATCGTTAAATTCTGATGATGCAGATTCGGTTGCTGCACTTATAACTTTTTTTGCATCAAAAAAATTAGAGTCAATCGCCAGTAATACTGACCGTTCGCTTACCTACAAAATTTTGCTCAACGATATTTACCACGAAATGCTCGACACTCAGCAATGGCTGACAGCACGCGCATGCTTTACCCTTTCTGGCCGAGAAAAAACAGACCTATCCGATTATTTGTCTGTTTTATCCTCCCGGCATTTTTCCGTTATCGTTGGTCGAGACAAAACCAATGCCTTTGGTTTACACCCCTCTTTAAATAACCATGAAATTGTGGAAGTACTTAAAGAGGCTAGCCAACATCCTGTAGAGCACGCCTTACTCCAAGAAATGCTCGAACTTATAGGCGTATTCCAGCGTACCAAACCACAGTTGTTCGAAGGTTTGCGCTCAATTCAGTTACACGACCTTCTTCGCCTTTGCGACAAAAACAGAACAGAAAACACACCGCTAGAAACGGTGCTCAGCGTTGGGAAAAGCAGCCCAAGCGACCTTATAGACAAACTTGGCGCAATCTTAGAGTCGATGCACGCGCAGTACTCTGCAGATTTACGCCGAAACCTTGCGACCGAGCCCACGAAGGAAGATGAAGCCTACGATGCTATGGACATGGATTGGTTTGAATGGCGATTCGAACGCGGAATGATTATGAGCCTAAACAGAGAGTTTCTGGAAAAAATTTGGCAGTGCCTCAGTGTAACGCCGCAAATAATTTTTGGCGACGCACATAATCCTAACTGCGTGATCAAGCGCGATACGGTTCAAAAATCTATGACGCCAGGAGAAGAAATGTTCGCCCAGCTAATTGACAACGCACTGGCGCAACTTCACCCTCCGTATTTTAAAAGTGCGCTCATTGAGGTATTAACGGCTCTTATAAAGTTCCATGAAAAACACCCTGGCAAGCGCTTTTCGGCCCCTATTAATTTAGAAACTGTTTTGGAAAACGCCGCCTTAGATTTTTGTACAACCGAACACCAATCGGCACCCTCAACACGCAATATCGACATATTCTTAGAAGAGTCGCCAGCAAAAATTGCGGTCTATTTAGAACTCGTCTTCGACAAAAAAGCCAACTAACAATGAAAACAGTTTTTTGGACATCGGTAGCAAGCACGAAAGGCAAAACGGCTTTGCTACCGTAGACCCCTTTGTTTTCAATCAGACGGGCAACGCACGCCCAAGAGTCTGTATTACACTTCATCTAGCCTACACCTCAACAGGCGCCTTATTGGGCGCTGTTCTTAGGCGCTCAGTAATATTTCTTTCCTAGCCAAGTTATCGTCCAGCAAAAACGAAATACCACTCATTGCGAAATTCAGGTCAACACCTCCGTCTTAAACAAGTATTTTTTTACCCACTAAAATTCATCGCGCGAATAGTCATTTCACCTAGGCTATACAGCTATTTCATTCTTGATATAGATCCAAACGATTCACGTTCTGAGTGATAACGTATAAATCTTCACCCCACCACGCTCTACCATTGAGCCGTAGGCATTAGCATGTTGTTCACTTACATTGTTGTTTTTAGCGCAGTTATTATCGCACTTTCTTATAGCCTTTACGCGACACGCGCCATACTCCGCTCGCCAACGGGCAACGAGCGTATGCTAGACATTTCTGAGGCTATACAAGAAGGTGCTCGAGCTTACCTAAACCGGCAATACATCACCATTGCGATAGTCGGTACAGGTATTGGGTTTACCTTAGGGTTCCTGTTGGATAGATGGGCGGCCACCGGTTTTTTTATCGGGGCTATTCTCTCCGGCATTGCCGGTTATATTGGCATGATTGTTTCGGTACGAGCCAATGTACGTACCGCAGAAGCCGCGCGCAGTTCTGGCTTAGCCGAAGCACTTAGCATTGCCTTTCGCTCAGGTTCTATTACCGGAATGCTGGTGGTCGCACTGGCAATTTTGGGCATTACGCTTTACTACGCCGTGCTTTTAAATCAATTTGATGTGCTTACCAGTGAAGGTTCGCGCCATATTCTTGAATCGCTTGTGGCAATGGGCTTTGGCGCTTCTTTAATTTCAATCTTCGCACGGCTAGGTGGAGGTATTTTTACCAAGGGTGCCGATGTAGGTGCAGACCTTTCAGGAAAAATCGAAGCGGGCATTCCTGAAGACGACCCAAGAAACCCAGCCGTTATTGCCGATAACGTAGGCGATAACGTTGGCGATTGCGCCGGTATGGCCGCAGACTTGTTCGAAACCTATGTTGTCACACTAGTGGCGACCATGCTCCTAGGTGCCTTACATTTTAGCGGTGAAACGCGCATTCAATTAATGGCGTACCCATTGCTTATTAGCGCCGTCTGCATACTCGCCTGTGTTTTCGCTACATTTTTTGTTCGTTTAGGTAAAAATAACAATATTATGAATGCGTTGTACCGAGGGTTTTTCGCTAGCGCCATTATGTCGGGGCTACTCATTGCCGCTGTCACCTATTGGCAATTCGGATTTAGTCGTTCTATTGGTACCCTCGACATTACCGGGTTTTCTCTCGCGCTATGCGCGCTCACTGGCCTAGTCGTTACAGGGCTGATTGTTTTCATTACAGAATACTATACGGGTACGAATCATCGCCCCGTTAAGATGATTGCTCAAGCATCTTCTACTGGACACGCCACAAATATTATTCAAGGGTTGGCTATTTCGATGGAGGCCACCGCATTACCCGTATTGGTAATCTGTGCAGGTATTGTGGCCTCTTATAGTGCTGCAGGGTTATACGGTATTTCAATTGCCGCAACCACAATGCTGGCATTAGCCGGTATAGTGATTGCGCTAGATGCCTTTGGTCCTGTCACAGACAATGCTGGCGGCATCGCAGAAATGGCTAACCTTTCCAAAACAGTACGCAATATAACGGATGCCTTAGATGCCGTTGGCAATACCACTAAAGCCATCACTAAAGGCTACGCTATTGGCTCTGCTGGTCTTGCGGCTTTGGTCTTGTTTACGGCCTACACCGCAGACCTAGAACATTACTTCCCCACACTATCGGTAAACTTCACACTTTCCGACCCGTACGTTGTCATTGGATTATTCATAGGCGGCTCGCTTCCCTATCTGTTCGCGTCCATTGCCATGCAAGCCGTGGGGCGCGCTGGAGGAGAGGTTGTCAATGAAGTACGTCGTCAATTCAGAGATTTACCCGGTATTCTAAAAGGGACGACAAAACCCGAGTACAGTGCTTGTGTCGATATGCTAACCAAAACGGCTATTCGGGAAATGATAATCCCGTCACTCTTGCCCGTTCTCGCACCCATTCTTATCTATGGTGTTGTGTATGGCGTTGCCAGCCAATCCGCCGCCTTCGCTGCCTTAGGCGCGATGCTTCTCGGTACAATTGTGACAGGAATGTTTGTCGCTATCTCCATGACCTCTGGTGGCGGCGCTTGGGATAACACAAAAAAAATGATTGAGGATGGCGCTCAAGGAGGAAAAGGTTCGAACGCTCATAGAGCGTCCGTGACCGGCGACACCGTAGGTGACCCATACAAAGATACTGCAGGACCAGCAATAAACCCCATGATAAAAATCACCAATATTGTCGCTATATTATTACTTGCGATAATCGCTTAAACATAAAGTAAAAGGACACCCAAGCAACTATTACTGTTTTTTCAGTACTAAACTACCAATGGAATAACCTGCACCAAAAGAGCATAACAAACCGATATCACCACGGTTTAAATCCTTTTGGTGTAAGTGAAACGCAATTATGGAGCCTGCTGACCCCGTATTGGCATATTGGTCTAGCACAATCGGCGCTTCTTCAGCAGTAGCATCACGGCCTAATATTTTTTTTGTAATTAACAGGTTCATATTAATATTGGCCTGATGTAACCACCAACGTTTTACGTCGACAATATCCACACCTCTACGGTGTAAGTGTGTATTAATATGCGTAGCAGCCATAGGGCATACCTCTTTAAATACTTTGCGACCCTTTTGCGAAAAAAGTTTATCGTTAGATGCCGGGTCGGAATCATTTGCATGATTCACATAGCCAAAATTAGCGCGAATATTCGAAGAAAAAACAGTTTCGGCGTGTGTGCCCAAAATTTCCCATACGTGCTCACCGGTTGACGACGCACCTTCTTCAACGATCGCGGCGGTCGCCACATCACCAAAAATAAAATGGCTGTCACGATCGGTATAATTCACCAAAGGAGACGTTAACTCAGGGTTTATCACTAACACCGTTTTCGCCGTGCCCGCCTTCACCATATCGTACGCTCGGTGCAAACCGAACGTCGCGGCCGAACAGGCCACTAACATATCAAACGCAAATCCTTTAACACCCAATGCATGCTGAACCTCTATCGCAATAGCGGGAAACGCACGCTGAGTCATTGCACACGACACAATAATTGCATCTATATCCTGAGGCTGTTTATTTGCGGCGACCATTGCCTTTCGAGCAACATTTAGCGCTATTTCAGCTTGATCCGATAACGCCTCATCGGCACGAGCAGGGATACTCGGCCGCATACGACTAACATCTAAAATGCCGTCTTTAATATACGCAAATCGCTGTTTTATACCTGATGCTTTTTCAATAAACTCGGCACTTGAGTAGGGCTTTTCTAAACACTCCCCTGCAGCTATGGCCAGCTGATGTTCATTGTTCCAATGATCAACCCACGCATTATAACTCGTCACTAACTCTTCATTGGTAATGACGTAAGGCGGGTTCCACAACCCAGTACCACTAATGACAACTTTTTCGACCATGCTTAAAGCCTTAACTCTTAAGGTAAATTCGAACGTAACGAACAACGTACGCAAATGGAATTGTGCCTATTCTGCCATCAGCTATCATCAAAAGGGAATGAATAGATCAGCGTTAATCAGGGTTTTACGATTCACAGCCGAACGATCCCGTTTTCAATAACAAAAACATTTTGTTTAGTAACATTTCACTACACAAAAGGTGCCGTAGTAGCATCCCAATAAGGCTGCTCTCCAAATCGTTCGGCCAGAAAATCGATAAATAAACGCGCACGTTGCGGTAAATACCGCCCTCCAGGGTACACCACGTATGCATGAAGCAAAGGCAGCGCATAATTGGGCAACACAGGGACTAGCTCACCCTTTGCAATCGCTTGCCACGAAATAAAGGTCGGCGTAGCCGTGATACCTTTACCTGCTACCGCCATATCACGTAAAAAGTCACCATTATTTGCGGAAATTACAGGCTGCAGTGCCACCCTGTGCTCCTTACCGTTCGGCTCCATCAACCGCCAGTCGCTGTCCGAACTCGCGTTATACTTCAATAATGCGTGATCATTTAACTCGCTAGGTACCTGAGGCGCGCCCTTTTCTGCCAAATAGCAGGGACTTGCGCACAGAATAATACGAATGGGGGAGATTTTTCGCGCGCGCAATGTTGAATCGGCAAGGTCACCAATACGAAAAGCAAGATCAACACCTTCTTCCACTAAATCGATATGCCGATCAGAGAAGTTCAACTGGATATTCAAACCAGGGTGCTTCCCCATAAAATCTGAGACTGCCGGCGCCAAGTGCGCTAGCCCAAACGAAACCGGAACGGCAATACGCAACGTGCCCATCAGTAAACTACTGCGATCCGCCGTTTGCGCATTCAACTCAGACACATCGTCAATAACACTCAACGAACGCTCATAATAATGCCGACCCGACTCCGTTAAACTAGAACGCCGCGTCGTTCGATACAACAGCTCTACGCCTAACCGTGCCTCCAACTCTTTTAATCGACGGCTAACCGCCGATTTAGCAAGCCCCAGTTGATCCGCAGCCTTTCCTACCCCACCGGCCTCAATCACACGAACAAAAACCTGCATATCTTCTAATTGACCCATCACCCCTCTCCATTGTTCTAATTCCAACAACAGTGTATTCCAATAGAGCCTGTTTATCACCCAATATAAGATCAATAGAATAGCTCCCATACCGTTAAATCACTTAAGGAATTATCAATGCAACACACTATTCAATTATTATCCGCGCCTATTGGCCGCATTCTACTTGCGCTTATATTTGTAACCTCCGGCTACAGTAAAATCGGCGCCTATGAAGGCACGCAAGGCTGGATGGAATCTATGGGGGTTCCGGGCGCTTTACTGCCCATCGCGATTGTGGTGGAGATAGTCGGCGGGTTGGCGATTATGATTGGCTGGCACACGCGTGTTGTGGCATTACTAATGGCAGGCTTTACCGTGGTATCGGCGCTTCTATTTCATAACGATTTCAGTAATCAAAGCGAAATGATCAACTTTATGAAAAACCTGTCCATTGCAGGTGGCTTTTTACTTTTGGTCAGTTCGGGTGCGGGCGCCTTTTCACTCGACAGCCGTACCGCAAAACTGTAATGCTAAACTTCAAAATTCTGCACGCTAAGGACAACAATCATTATGGGTTTACTCGTTAACGGCCAATGGCAAGACCACTGGTACGACACCAAAGCCTCCAATGGACACTTTGAGCGCTCTAAAAGCCAATTTAGGCATTGGGTTACAACTGACGGCAGCGCTGGCCCTACAGGGCAAGGCGGTTTCAAGGCTGAAAAAGGCCGCTACCACCTCTATGTTTTCATTAGCGTGTCCATGGGCGAAATCGCACCATGATATTCAGGGCGCTAAAAGGGTTGGAAGACATAATCGACATCTCCGTTGTTCATTGGTATATGCGGGAAAAAGGGCTGGACATTTGCGTCGGGCGACGGAGTANTAGCCGATCCCATACAAAACGCACAGTTTTATCATGAAATATACACCGCCGCCGATGCCGATTATTCTGGCCGCGTAACCGTACCCGTACTGTGGGATAAAAAGCAAAATACGATTGTAAGCAACGAATCCGCTGACATTATCCGAATGTTTAATTCAGCGTTTGACGATGTTGGAGCCACGCCTGGCGACTACTACCCGAAGGCATTACGCACTGAAATAGAGACTCTAAACGAGAAAATTTATGAGGCCGTGAACAATGGTGTTTACCGAGCAGGCTTTGCCACAACACAACAGGCCTATGAAGAAGCGATAACGCCCTTGTTTGAAACGCTTGACTGGCTAGAAAAGCGCTTAGAGCATCAACGTTATCTCACCGGTAACGCCATTACCGAAGCCGACTGGCGATTATTTACCACGTTAATTCGCTTCGATGCAGTTTATGTCGGACATTTNAAATGTAATCTAAAACGCATTATCGATTACCCTAACCTGTGGGCGTACACTCGAGATCTATATCAACATAAAGGCGTCGCAGCCACGATCAACATGACCCACATTAAAAAACATTATTATGAAAGCCACGACACAATAAATCCAACAGGTGTCGTGCCTTCAGGGCCAATAATTGATTTTTTAGCAACGCATCATCGACACACTCTAGCCAACAAACAAGAAACGTAACGTCATAACATCTAAAACAAGATTATTCAAAACCCAAAAAATATCCGGTGATGCCTTACAACGCTTTTCCGGATATTTTTTGGGCCATTAAAACCGGTTAGAAAAACCGCTTTTTTAATTCTATCTTCCAAACGACTTTTCTGTTTGTCTATCTGATCCTCTAGCTTAGCGTTTAACATACCCTGAATGCTTTCGGTTTTGCCGTTAGCAATATCTTGCCATTGACGCCAATCGCCGAGCTTTCCATTACCCGCATCAACCGTATCGCTGCCCATTAAACCAAGCTTTTTCTGTAATTCAATTAACCGTTCCTGGCCTTCAGCGCCAACGCCCGAAGCAAGCGATTTCTGCAACTGTTTATCAAGGTCAGACGCTAAGCTAAACACTGGATTCTGAAAATCACCGGTAACACCCGCCTCCATACGAATATTTTTTAACTCATTTAGCATCGTTGCAACATTCGACGTAAAAGTATTGCGCCCCTCCATTTTCAGCACTAGATCAATCAAATCGATGTTACCTACACCAAGCATTTCCCCGTCTCGTATACTCAAATCTCCAACACTATTAAGATTTGCCTGTTTAAGCTCACCCGTTAGCGCATTATCGGCGAAAAGTGACAGTTCATTTAACACGATTTCTTCCACTGCCCACTTTTGATTCGCTTTCAACCCTGATGCCGCAAGCCAAAAATCTCCGTCCAAACTTAACGACTTCCATTTTTGTGTATTTAAAGAGGCAACATTAAACGTTGTCGCCCGGCCTAATACATCATGCTCGGTCGTAATATCCTGCCAGGTCGAATCAAACCCTTGCCCCTCCCATACGGCCGAAAAATGCGCCTTTTTAATCAAAAAATCAGGAAGAGGCCCTGTTTCAGAGAATTCAACCCATCGACCAGAAGCTCGCTCCACATCAAGATCTTGCGCCTTTTTACTCTCTAGCATTGGCACAATAATATTGTACGCCGAAAACAATCGCTTCGACCAAGCCTTCGCTTGCTCACCAAACAACAAAGCGGTTATTTCACTCAAACCCGCTAAATCGCCTGCGAGCATTCCTTTTAGATTATCGTAATCGTCTTCCGACGCAGCCTTGAGTCCCGCAATTTTGACCCCGATATCTTTCGAAGCAAGACTAGCGCTATTTTTAAATACACTTAGCTTTTTCTTCTCTACTTCCAATTCTTTTTTTAGCGCGCTCAACTCTTCTTGTGCCGTGAGAAAATCGGCCGGTGTTCCATAGTCGCGCTCCGTTATCGCTTTAATTTTTTCCTCGTAGTGCTCCAGTACTTTTTCGTCGGGTAGATCATTGTAGCGTTGCCGTAGCTCTTGATCGTGAGCGTGATAAGAATCTTCCAACGCTTGTTGTGCCGTCGGTGTTTTCAGGGAAGCACTCGCCAATAAAGTATCAACACTTGGGATTTCCACTCCCAAACCGATTGTATCGTTATCATCCTCTTTAGACGTTCTCACCGCCGATTCGCGAAACACAGCGCCTACAGATACGCGCTTCACATCAAACTCTAATTTCGCTACCGTTAATTGCTCAACAATGACTTTATTCATTAACAGCGGCCATAGATCAATGGTCGCTGCAATGGACTCTACCTGCACCTTATTATGCGTAGGCTTATCGATATCCGTAATTTGCAGCCCAACCAAGGTGACACCGAATGGTCGGTAAGAATGCTCAACTCGCCCTACATTCACCTCTGCACCTACCGTATCGGAGGCCACCATTTCGAAGCCAGTACGAATCCAACTATCCATAAAAAAATGTGTCACGAGTAATATCACACTCATTACACCAATAAAAATACCTAGCCCACTCCAACGGATAACTTTCATTACCTTAATCTCCCAACCCTGACATACGCTGAAAAAAAGTGCTCGCTCTCAACATTCGTACTATCTGCATTTTATTCACCGCTACCATAATTTTGTCTCGGTATTGCACAACAAACGCTTTACTCAGTAAAAGCAAAGGGATAGCCATAGCTAAGCCCGTAACGAAACTTCCCATCGTTAAGGTATGATTAAATTGAGAAAGACGACCAAAGCTAGAGTTATAAAAAACCTGCCAAGTAGATTCTGCACCAGAGGACGTTAAAATACTTTCGCCCACCGATATCAGCAATGGGTCCAGCGCTATAGCGACGCCAGAAAACACTGCGATAGCTAGTAGAAAAGTGGCAATATTAATTCTAAAAAACAACACCAAAAACACAATAACAACATTGTGCAACCGCATTAATGGTGAAATACCCACCATCATGCCTAACATAATTGCAAAGGCAATTTGCCAGGGATTTGTTTCAGAACTTATAATTTTAAAAAACTTGGCAATCAAATTCACAACAAACTCCATTTACAAGATTACACCTAAATACCCCGCTTACATCTAGCGCAAGAAAGGGATTTAACATTGATATGTTGGGGGAGAGTACGACGGATACGTAGGTATCACTCACTCACAGATAAAGAGTAGCAGAACACTACCCGTTACCGTAATGGTTTAAGAGACAATGAGCCGAAGAATGTACGATACTCAGCACCGGCTCCAGACTATATAGAACACCGACAGCAGAACATCGATGAACGCTTTAAGTACTAGGGTACAAGCGCTTTTAATACGTTAAGGTCGGGAACCAGTACCCCCTTACCCTTACGAACAATAATGCCCTCACTTTTCGCCATTCGATTTAACTCTCGTGTGACGGCCTCTCTATGAGTGGCTATGCGGCTGGCCAGTTCTTGATGGGTAGGCATCGGGTCGATCAATATGCCGCCATCAACCGGCACCCCTTTAGTTTGAGCGATACGTATCAGCTCACTACGCACACGACAATTGACATCCAGAGCGCTGTATTCGTACACTCTATCGCACAAAAACCGTACAAGCCCAGCCATTTTTTGTAACACGGCCGTACCCATTTGGGGGTATTGTTGCAGAAGCTCTAAAAATTTACTTTTTGATAAAACCAAGAAGCGGCTTGCCTCATTCGTAATAACATGGGTAGATCTCGGCGCGCCGTCGATGGCCGATAGCTCACCGAAAAAATCGCCTACACTCAGCTCTTGGTAGGATATTTCTCGCCCAGAAGGCGAAAATAATGTTGCTCTTACACTGCCACGCGCTAGGCAATATACATCGGCACTTTCTTCGTCTTGAGTGATCACTGTTTGCTCTGCTAAATACGTGCGTATACGAAAACTACGCGCTACGTGCTCCAGCTGAATTTCATTGAGTGATTGCATCAAACTACTTTCTGCAAGTAACGCAACTATTTTCTGAGTTTCCACTCCATCTTGATGGTACGACGGCTCCATATTTCACTCCATTCCTTTTTTAAAAATTGTCCTACTTACCCCAGAAGTCTAACATTTGTTTGAATTTAGTGGAATTTCAAGACTCAATATAGAACAAAAAATTTAAGGATAATCGAGCCAATTTAGGGCGATTCGTGCAACATTTCGACAAGCAGCCGCTTTTAGCGGTAAGGCACTGTTCCAGTACCTATTCTAACGGAC
>Ga0065722_101810_pt1 | contig 30348 bp, 31 predicted proteins | sample BansetMetagenome_FD_59109 | JGI IMG/M metagenome (GOLD analysis project Ga0065722, IMG submission 59109) | Bankia setacea gill microbial communities from Puget Sound, Washington, USA - Caecum Enriched | ecosystem: Host-associated > Mollusca > Digestive system > Ceca | place: United States... | reverse complement strand
GATGTACTTTCTGACCCATAAGTCTACTCTCTTATTGATCCGCTACTTTAACGGTGATGTGGCAAGTGCGCTTCAAGATACGATCTGCGCGACCCTTTGCGCGCGGTCGAATGCGCTTCATCGTTAAACCTTCGTCCACAAATATGGTGGACACCTTCAGCTCATCAACGTCAGCACCTTCATTGTGCTCAGCGTTGGCGATAGCCGATTCCAAAACCTTTTTGATGACCGCAGCGCCTTTCTTCGGGCTGAAAGCCAACAAATCCAAAGCCGTCTCTACTGTCTTACCGCGAATCTGGTCTGCTACGAGTCGCGCTTTTTGCGCTGACATGTTAGCGCCGCGTAATTTAGCTGCTACTTCCATCTCTTATTCCTCGCTTAACGCTTAGCTTTCTTGTCTGCTACATGGCCACGGTAAGTGCGGGTTGCCGCGAACTCACCTAACTTGTGACCAACCATTTCTTCGCTAACCAAAACGGGAACGTGTAAGCGCCCGTTATGTACAGCGATAGTCAAACCCACCATCTCAGGCAAAATCATTGAGCGGCGCGACCAAGTTTTAATTGGGCGACGATCATTCTTCTCCGCCGCAACTTCAACTTTATTCAAAAGATGGTGGTCAACAAAAGGACCTTTCTTCAGTGAACGTGGCACTGTTCTTTCCTCTTTTTAGCTATTTAGCCGGCGCTTACTTCTTACCGCGACGACGAATAATCATGTTGTCAGTACGCTTGTTGCTGCGAGTTTTGTAACCTTTGGTAGGAGTACCCCATGGAGACACGGGATGACGACCACCTGAAGTACGACCCTCACCACCACCATGCGGGTGATCAACTGGGTTCATCGCAACACCGCGAACGGTTGGACGAACACCACGCCAGCGAGTAGCACCAGCCTTACCTAATGAACGCAAACTGTGTTCACTATTCGATACTTCACCTAAAGTTGCGCGACATTCGGATTCAACCTTACGCATTTCACCACTGCGCAAGCGCAAGGTAGCGTATTGACCATCACGAGCAACCAACTGCACTGAAGTTCCGGCCGAACGCGCTAACTGAGCACCTTTGCCTGGCTTCATTTCTACACAATGAATAACACTACCCACTGGTATATTGCGCAGAGGCAAGGTGTTTCCGGGCTTAATAGCAGCCGCATCACCTGACTCGACCACATCACCGGCCGAAACGCCCTTAGGAGCAATAATATAACGACGTTCGCCATCAAGATAACAAACGAGCGCAATGTAAGCACTGCGATTTGGATCGTACTCTAAGCGCTCAACCTTTGCAGGAATAGCATCTTTATTACGCTTAAAATCAATCTTTCGGTAGTGCTGCTTGTGTCCGCCACCAATATGACGAGTCGTAATACGACCGTTATTGTTGCGTCCACCACTTTTAGACTTTTTCTCTAATAAAGGAGCATAAGGCGCACCTTTATGTAAGTCTGGGTTCACCACGCTGACAACAAAGCGGCGACCGGCTGAGGTTGGCTTGCGTTTTACAATTGGCATGACAATCCGCTCCTTATTCCGCTGCTTCGAAGTCGATCTCTGAGCCTTCGGCTAGAGTGACGTAAGCTTTTTTCCAATCGCTGCGACGACCTAGACCGTTGCGCGTACGTTTGGTTTTACCCTTAACATTCAAGACGCGAACGCCTTCAACACTAACATTAAACAGTTTTTCGACTGCAGCTTTGATCTCGGCTTTTTCTGCATTACTAACCACTTTAAACACAACCTGGTTAGCGATATCGGCAACTGCTGCTGCCTTTTCAGAAATTACTGGGCCAAGCAAAACTTTATATAGGCGCTCCTGGTTCATACCAGCACCTCCTCAAGTTTTTTGAGAGCGGGCACGGTGACCACAACCTTATCAAAACGAATCAGGCTGACAGGATCGATACCCTGAACATCGCGAACGTCGACCTTATGCAAGTTGCGAGAAGCAAGATACAGATTGGAATCCACATCCTCCGTCACAATCAACACATCCGACAAATCAAACTGCGCAAGCTTCGCTATCAAACTTTTAGTCTTAGGAGCTTCTAAAGCAAACTCTTCAACAACAACTAAACGCTCTTGACGCGCCAACTCAGACAATATGCAGCGCATAGCTGCACGATACATCTTTTTATTCAACTTTTGCTCAAAGCTACGCGGCTGTGCAGCAAACGTCACACCACCCGAACGCCAAATTGGGCTTCGGATAGTACCAGCACGCGCTCGGCCAGTACCTTTTTGACGCCATGGCTTCTTACCACCACCTGACACATCAGCACGATTCTTTTGAGCTTTGGTCCCCTGGCGAGCACCAGCCATATAGGCCACTACTGCTTGATGAACCAAATCTTGATTAAACTCTTTACCAAAAGCCACTTCGGAAACTGAAACAGTACCCTTGGCGCCTTGAGGTGTAGCAATACTTAATTCCATGGTCGATTCCCCCGGGATACTTAACCGTTGTTACGCAGCTTGACAGCAGGACGAACAATCACGTCACCACCGGGAGCACCAGGCACGGCACCCTTAATAAGTAACAAGTTGCGTTCAACATCAACCCGAACCACTTCAAGATTCTGAGTCGTTACACGCTCAGCGCCCATGTGGCCAGCCATCTTTTTACCCTTGAATACACGACCAGGTGTTTGACACTGACCAATAGAACCAGGAGCTCGGTGCGAAAGTGAGTTGCCGTGCGTAGCATCTTGCATTGAGAAATTCCAACGCTTTACACCACCAGCAAAACCTTTACCTTTAGAAGTGCCCGTTACATCAACCACCTGACCAGCTTCAAAAAGCTCTACAGTTAATTGACCACCAACCTCAAAAGCTTCGCCTGCGTCGTTACGCAACTCCCAAACACCGCGACCGGCTTCGGTTTGCGCTTTAGCATAATGCCCAGCTTCTGATTTAGTAACACGGGAGGCTCGACGAGACCCTACGGTTACCTGTACTGCTTCGTAACCGTCGGTTTCTGCGTTCTTAACCTGAGTGATGCGGTTGGGATCTACCTCAACCACAGTGACAGGAACGGATAAACCATCGTCAGTAAAAATGCGCGTCATACCGCTCTTGCGGCCGACTATTCCAATCGTCATTTTTGTAAACCTCTAAGTGTACGGGGCTTTCCCCTACCGCTCTTTTTCAAGAGGCGATGGACCCGCTATGGCCGCCCATTACAGAGCGTTACACACTTGCCCACATTATCGTGAACAAGCTGCATCTGAAGCTTTAGCCCAGACTAATTTGCACTTCAACGCCAGCCGCTAAATCCAGCTTCATCAAAGCATCTACAGTCTTTTCAGTTGGCTCTACTATATCGAGCAACCTTTTATACGTGCGAATCTCATACTGATCTCGCGCATCTTTATTTACGTGCGGCGAAACCAAAATAGTAAAACGTTCTTTGCGTGTGGGCAGCGGGATAGGACCACGAACCTGAGCACCAGTACGCTTTGCCGTTTCAACAATCTCTTGCGTTGAAGCATCAATCAACTTGTGATCAAAAGCCTTCAAGCGAATGCGAATACGTTGATTCTGCATCTGAACCAAACTCCAAATATTTTTAAAGAACAATCAACCAAACTCAATATTTGGGTCGGCTGAAATGAGGGCGCAATTCTAATGACTGCACACAAACCTGTCAACAAGGAATATGATTATTTTCATCGGCTACGTGAGGACTAATTTTTTAAGGCTAATCAGACCACTTTAGTGAGAGGAAAGAGGGTGCGAGCACTCAAGGAAAGTGCCCACAAAGTATGGCTTTAACCGTCATATCGTAGGTTTCAATAGAAGGTCAATGCGCCGGTTTCGCTTGCGCCCCTCTCGAGACTCGTTGTTAGCAATAGGCCGTGATTCGCCGTAACCGTAAGATTCACACCGGCTAGCTGACAGGTCGTCCATATTCACCAATAGGTACTGGCGCACCGCTCTAGCCCTGTCATCGGACAACGCTTGGTTTGCTGCCGTACTGCCAAATGAATCGGTATGCCCCTCCACAACCACCGTGTAGCCGGGATACATACGTATGGCCTGCTCTACCTTCTGGAGCAGACCATAGTTTGAAGTCTCCACCTGAGCACTGCCGGGCGAGAAATTCAACCCCACCATCCGTACCAATACATTGCTACCCTGCGTTAATACCATAGCTTCGTCTCGACGAAAATACTCGGTCACCCGTTCTAAACGCTCTCGCGCCTCTTCTTCTTCCTTGATCCGTTCAGACTGTACGCCAAGCGTCGCCTCCATTACGGCAAACTCCTGCTCCAGTATCGCGGTACGCGCCTTTAGCTCCCTTAGATCATGCGAGTCCTGCAACAACTTTCTAATTTCACCACTGATAAGGGTCGCTGGAGGCTCGAAACCCTGATCGAATTCAGCAAGAAGATCCACCTCCCCCGCTATCGCCCCAACGGGCTCCTCCAAACTCAGGATCATCTCTTCTGCTGAAAACGCTTTATCTTTTAATTTCTCAAGCTGCTCCGCAAGAAAGATTGCATGACGCGCCTCATAATAAGCTTCTTTGACCAGCGCCCGAGGATAGTCTGTGTCATAACGATTCTCGCTCAACTCTTTTTCAGCCGCGGCAAGCAAGCTCTCAGCTCTAGCCAGCGTCTTTGGCGCATACTTTTTAACCTTGAGTCTCTTCGCTTCATCTAGCTTTGCACGTGTCTGGCTCAAATAATTCCCTTTAATGGCAGCCAGCTCGGCGTCACGGTATAACACCTCAGCTTCCACGGCGCGACTTTCAGCTTTAGCCCTACTACCGGTTTCAAGTGTCTTTGTCGCTAGCAAAAATTTGGTTTCAGCTTTTCCCCATAACTTAGCCGCCAGCTTCTCGGCATCCACACCGCGCGCATCCGTCCGCGCCTGCACCGCACTTTTAAAGCTAACCTGGGCAATTCCCGCGGCTTTTGCCGCCTTCCTGAAATAGAACGCTGCTTGTTTTAAATCTTTCTCTACACGCGTTACATTTGCACCCTTACCATAACGCTTGTCTGCACTTGCATAATACGTAGCAGCCTGCTGATAACTGCTGGGCGCCAACACGCTAGCAAGTTCATTGTCCGCCTCTTTTAAAGCCGCATTTGCTGCAGCAAAGAGCGAGTTGCGCAACTCATCGGACTGAACGTAAGTACTGGCCAGGCATAACAACAGCCCAAACGAAAGCAATACTCGCTTTAAGGTCATGATGATTACTCCTAAAATTAATTCGATTTTCTGTCGACACACTTTACATCAAGTAACGGTTAATTAAAAAGAATGGGAGAGAAGGATCGGTGGATAGCGCTCGGTTACTCGGCGCCAACCAGTGTAGCCGAGCGTTCTAGCGAAAAAGACAAAGCGGAAACCTGGACGAAGATACTGCGAACTGCTGAACACGATAATTTACCGATTATCGCCTAACACTCTAAGCGCTAGCGATTGGCCGCGGACATAAATAGCGCATGAACCTCTTCATTGCGATGATCGGAGATCCCTCGTCGGTGACATTGCGCAGCACACTCTGCCCAATCTTGATCCCGCGCCGCACGAGTGAGTGATGGAAATTTCGAAACTAACCCCCTGTTCCCCAAGTTAAATACCATATCCATTAGCGCATACTGAGCATCCTCAGGGTAATCACTATAGCCAGGGAAATCTCGGACAAGCTGAGCCTCAAACCCATCAATACGCTTATCAAGTAATGCGTTTACAGCATCTTCCGGTAGATACAGCTGCGTGTACGACTGGTAACTAGACGCAATTTTTCCTGGGCTTTGACGAGCAACATTTTCAAAATCGGCTGCTATATCGGCAGCGGAGGCAGCGGTATCATCACTTTTTTGCAGGAACGGAAGCTCTTGTGCAGCCGACACGCTAGGAAGCATATTGCCTACACCCACGGTAACTTTTGCCACCGTATCCAAATACATATGCTCTATGCTGCCCTCCCCCTCTTTAATCAAATGAATTAGGGGCTCCTTAGAAGAATTACTCACTTAGCCTTACTCCTTTCAATATTCACGAACGTTACATTAACATACGGCCTCTAGAGCTAGCCTAAAGACCAACACCGATAGCCACGCCTATAGCCGAACACCCGAGCACAACCCATTTATTCGGCGCCTTGAATTCAACAGACGGCGGTTTTTCTAACAAGTCTACGTACTTCTTATTAATGTCTTCATAGCGGGCGTAGGCCGTTTCGTATCCTTCACGATAGGCTGTTGCCTTCTCTTCTTTTAACGATATAACTTCATCCTTCAATTCAATTACACTGCCATAAAGCGCTTCATTTTGCCTGTAAACCGCCACCTCAGCTTTTAATGTCTCGAACGCTTCGTGCTCGATAACAAATGTTTGCGCAAAGCCAAGCGGGAAAGCCAAATAATCAATTCCCAAATTAAGCTCTTCATTCACAATTACTTTTGTAACGCCTACACCTGAAGCTGCAGCCACTTCAGGAAAAGTATTAACAAACTTTTTAAATTGAGCGTCGCTGCCACGCAACATGCGCACACTCACTTGATTGCTTTGACGCTGTTCTTCGAGCTGCGTAATGCGCTGTTTATTTATCGCAATTTCCTGACTCTTTGTATGAAGTAACTGGTTAAGCTCAGCTTCTTTTTCGGTTAGCTGCGACACCTTAATGCCTAACTGATCGCGCTCCTTCTTAAGGGCCTGCATTTCATTTTGCGCCCTAAGAATTTCTTCTTTATCGATAAATCGCGCAGTAACATACGCCAAGGCGACCATTGTACAAACGGCCACTAGCGCCGTAAAAATGGCGAACCGCTTAAGCATGTGGAACCTCAATAGTTGACGCCGTTAGCGTTAACCCCAATGCTTGGGACAAGCTACTGAGAACAACCGAACTCCCCTCAATCAAAGCATAACCAATTTTATGCCCCCCCACTTCAGCATCAGATAAACGAATATAAACAGGGCCATTACCGTCTAGCGCCCCAAGCAGCGTACTAATCATGCTACCGGCAGGAATCGTCATTTTATTCAGCTCCTGAACATTCTGCTGATAAAGCGTTTCACTTTGCTCTTCCGTCATTATTAGTCTCCCTTAGAGTGTCTGGCTAACCTCGTATAAGTCTTCAGCGGCAGCTTAATTCGCAGCCTTCATTGAGCAGCTAACCTAATGAGCGCCAAACTATAACACCTGACGGCGATAAGCTGGAAGCCACCCCACCTAAAACATCGCGTGTTAATTTATAGCGTATGCACATGGCAATACGGAATAGCCATCGCAAACGAGAAACGGCCGAACAGAGTATACGTTCAGCCGCTTATTGTTTGGCGCTCGGCATTACCGTCAGTCGAAATTGCGGATAATCCCTTCTACCATTTTTTTCGCATCGCCAAACAACATCATGGTGTTATCACGGAAGAATAGCTCATTTTGAACGCCCGCATAACCAGCGGACATTCCCCGCTTAACAAACAAAACCGTTCTTGCCTTTTCAACATCCAATATGGGCATGCCATAAATAGCGCTTTGCGGATCAGTTTTAGCAGCAGGATTAGTGACGTCATTGGCGCCTATAACAAACGCAACATCAGCACCTTGAAATTCACTATTAATATCATCCAGCTCAAATACTTCGTCATAAGACACGTTAGCCTCAGCAAGAAGCACATTCATATGACCAGGCATACGCCCAGCCACAGGATGAATAGCGTACTTAACGCTTACGCCTTCCGCTCTTAACGCGTCGCCCATTTCACGTAAGGCGTGCTGAGCTTGCGCCACAGCCATGCCGTAGCCCGGCACTATAATTACCGAGCCCGCATTTTTTAGAATAAAACTCGCGTCCTCCGCGCTACCCTGCTTAACCGGCCGCTCTTCAGCACCTCCAGCACTAACGCTTCCAGCCTCACCGCCAAACCCACCAAGAATCACGCTAATAAAGGATCGATTCATTCCCTTACACATAATGTAGGAAAGAATAGCGCCCGATGACCCAACCAAAGCACCTGTTACGATGAGCGCATTATTATGCAGCGTAAAACCTATACCTGCCGCAGCCCAGCCAGAATATGAATTGAGCATTGATACGACCACAGGCATATCGGCGCCGCCGATAGGAATAATAATAAGCACGCCAACGATGAACGCTAACGCCGTCATTCCCCAAAAAATAGCGGGTGACTGATCAGTATAAAAGGCAACCATCAACCCAATAATGGAAAGGCCAAGCATCGCATTAAGTGGGTGCTGCCATCGAAAAGTAACGGGCGCGCCCGAAACCAATCCCTGCAGTTTAATGAACGCAATAACAGAACCCGAAAAAGTAATAGCACCAATAACCACACCTAACGACATCTCAATGCGACTCGCAGCAAAGATTTGGCCTGACTCCGACACCAACTGAAACGCCGCGGGGTTTGAATAAGCCGCACCCGCGACCAATACAGCAGCCATACCAACAAGACTATGAAAGGCTGCAACTAGCTGAGGCATAGCCGTCATTGCTATACGCGACGCAATGGTTAACCCAATACCACCGCCAATTACGAGCGCTATCACTATCCAAGTGTAGGAGGTGACCTCGGGGCTAAAAATAGTGGTAACAATGGCTAACGCCATTCCTATCATGCCAAATAAATTGCCCTGACGAGACGACTCGGGTGAGGACAAACCACGTAGAGCTAAAATAAACAAAACAGACGAAATCAAATACGCAAAAGCGGTAATATTAACGCTCATTGGAGCCCCCTACTTCTTTTTATACATGGCAAGCATACGGTGAGTCACCGCAAAACCGCCAAAAATATTGATGGCGGCCAGCACCATAGCGACAAAGCCTAAAATCTTGGCTAAATTCATGTCATCTGGGCCTGCAGCCACTATGGCGCCAACAATAATGACGCTTGAAATAGCGTTAGTGACGGCCATCAATGGCGTGTGTAAAGCAGGCGTAACGCTCCACACCACGTAGTAGCCTACAAAGACCGCCATGACAAAAATCGATAATTGCGATATAAATTCACCGTGCATGGCTATGCCTCCCCTTGCGCGTTCGAGAAATTCGGATGCACAACCTTTCCTTCGTGCGCAAGTAACGCTGCCGAAACGATTTCATCTGACCAGTTGAACTGCACTGTTTGGTTCTGTGTATCTACGTGTGGCTGAATAAAATTAAATAAATTGCGAGCGTAAAGCGCAGAGGCATCTGCCGCTATTCGTGCAGGCATATTGACTCGGCCCACAATAGAAACACCGTCAACATCGACCACTTCACCCGCACGTGATAAAACGCAGTTACCGCCTTGCTCTACTGCTAAATCGACAACAACAGAGCCCGGCCGCATAGAGCGCACCATAGTTTCATCAATAAGCATTGGTGCTTGGCGCCCTGGAATTAGCGCCGTACAAATGACAATATCTTGTTTTGCGACAGTCGCCGAGACCAGCTCTGCCTGCTTGCGTTTAAAGTCATCACTCATTTCTTTTGCGTAACCCCCTGACGTCTCAGCATCGGCCATTTCATCCGAATCGACCATCACAAATTTTGCACCCAAACTTTCTACCTGCTCTTTAGAGGCCGGCCGAACATCCGTGGCACAAACAATTGCCCCAAGTCGTTTGGCGGTCGCGATAGCTTGCAAGCCCGCCACCCCAGCGCCCAGCACCATGATACGGGCAGGCGCTACGGTTCCGGCTGCCGTCATCATCATAGGCATAACCCGCCCATACTCAAACGCTGCCTCAAGCACCGCTCTATATCCTGCAAGGTTACTTTGAGAGCTTAAGACATCCATAGTTTGCGCTCGAGTAATACGCGGTATCATCTCCATCGCCACGGCGGACACTCCCGCTTGAGCGTACTGCTGGACAGACTCAGGACTGGAATAGGCCGATAACATAGCAATAACGACGCTACCTTTTTTCATCAAGGATAACTCGTCTAACTCGCCCTCTCCCGCAAGTAGCGGACGCTGAACTTTCAATACAATATCAGCGTCTGCCAATAAATTTTTAGGGTCCGCCACCATCGTTGCACCAGCCGCAACATACTCGGCATCGCTAATACGACTTGCCTCGCCTGCACCCGTTTCTATAGAAACGCTCTGCTCTGCTGCACAATATTTTTTAACTGTTTCTGGCGTAATCGCAACACGCTGCTCGTATTGCCGACGCTCTTTAAGTACTGCAATCTTCATTTTCTCCCCCATTGACAGGAACCGCCCAGAGAATACGATGATTCACTATAAATCGTATTGACCTAGAACAGCCTTGGAATATTTTCTATGAATAGCATGCGGGAAAAGAAATAAAAACGCTCCACCATAAAGGCAGAGCGTAAATAATAAACTAAGAAAGGACCGGCCAGAAAATTCTGTGAACAACTATCAACCAAAGCGCTGGTTTGGAAACCAACCACACTCCATGTGGCCAAACTGTCACATCACTCCCAACCGGTCTACCAACTATAGCGACCTACAAAATTCTGAAAAGTGACAAATTGTCGCACCCGATCCGATCATCCTCCCCGCTGCTTACCTAAGCAACATAATTGAACCCAGCAACTAATAGCAATAAAGCACGAATGCCGTCTCATCCCGCTAATAGTCACTTTACACACATAGAATAATATTTTGCTTCAAATACCATCCCTTTTTTCTGATAGAACGCGTGGGCCCGCTCCCTCGCCACGCCAGAAACCAAGCGCACTTCATTACATTTTTCATCACGAGCATAATTACACAACCAGTCAAACAAAGCGCCACCATACCCCCTTGAACGCTCAGAGGCCTGGGTAACAAGCTCCTCGAGCTCCAAATAGCGCCCCGTATGCAACCATTCCGACACCCTAAAGCCCGCAACAGCCTTAACTGACCCATCAGTCAGTACCGCCAACTGATAACCCGTACTGCGCTGCATTCGCTCTACACTCGCCACAAAACCCTCTAACTGTAAGTGCGGCCTAAGCTCTAACATTAAAGGGAAACAACCTTTAATAGTCGATACTCTCTGAGCTATTTCTATTTCCAATAGCTATGCCTCCTTTCCTCAGCACAATGTAATTAGATCTGTAAACTCGGCAAGGTTACTTTGCACTCGGCATTTGAACGAGTTCAGACACTTCTAGCGAACCCCCAATATCCAAAAAGGGGCATGCCTTTGCCATTTCAAGCGCCGCCTCAATAGATTCAGCCTGCACGATAGAATACCCGGACATCCCCGTAACACCGCCCACACTAACCTCACCGCCTGGAGATACCACAGATGTGCCCTTTAACGGGTTGGCAGGGCTGACTAACGATTCACCTAAAGACGCCAGCCATTCTTGATATTGAGCAAAATGCTTCTGCCCTTCCTCTGGACTGGACGGCTGATTACCGCCGATGTAACTCATAAAATATTGCGCCATGCTGATCTCCCTATTATCCAACACCGTTAAGATCCCCACTTTGAAACACTCACGACAAGCCGTCAACTAGCGTAGCAAGTCATTGCACATCATCTCGCTAAACCCGGCGACCAACAGTAAAATCAACGGCAACCGTAAAAGCATTGCTCTGCAGCCTAAAGCTAAACCACTAATTTTTTATCGTTGGAGCCACTTCTCAACAAAAAAAAGCAGCGCACCGTCTAAGGGTAACGCTGCTTTTTAAATACTAAAAAGACTTACGATTAACGAAGATACCGCTAACGATTGCCAGAAGGGCCATTATTACTCGGCTTGCTAGCGCCAGCACTGCGTCGACCGCCACTAGGTTTTGCGCTCGCGCCAGCCCCACTTGGCTTGCGAGAATCACGGCCTCCACCAGCCGGTTTCCCTGAAGCGCTGCGACCATCGCCACCGCCCGTACGCCGGCCGCGTGCAACATCGCCAGAACGCTGGCCGTCGCGATGCCCGCTCGTAGGCTTCTTAGGCTTTTTAGGCTTAAAAGGCCGTGTATCAAGCCTAGATTCGGGCAGGTCATGGACGGGCTCGAAACCGTCCACCAATTCACGCGGAATTAACTTTTTAATCAAGCGCTCTATGCCCGCCAAACAATCAAACTCGTCCGCACTGACCAAGGATATCGCTTCGCCTGACGCGCCCGCGCGACCAGTGCGACCAATCCGATGCACGTAGTCTTCGGAAACATTGGGCAAATCAACATTCACAACATGAGGAAGATGATCAATATCTAACCCCCTTGCAGCGATATCAGTTGCCACCAACGCGCGAACCTTACCTTGCTTAAATTCCGCTAACGCCTTAGTACGCGCACCCTGACTTTTATTGCCATGAATTGCGGCGGCGTTTATGCCTTGCTCCTCCAAGAATCGCGCTAACTTATTAGCACCATGCTTGGTTCGGCTAAACACCAACACCTGCTTCCAATTATTGTGCCCAATTAAATAAGCCAGCAATGCCGGCTTACGTTTTTTATCTACCGGGTGTATCACCTGCTTTACGGTTGTAGCAGTAGCATTTCGGGGCGTAACCGAGAACTCAACAGGGTTATGAATAATCCCTTTCGCTAAGTTACGAATATCATCGGAAAAGGTTGCCGAGAACAATAAGTTCTGTCGCTTTGCTGGCAATGCTGCAAGAATTTTTTTAATGTCGTGGATAAAGCCCATATCCAACATGCGGTCAGCTTCATCTAACACCAACACTTCCAGTTGCTTAAAATTAATGGCATTTTGATTATATAAATCGAGTAAACGGCCCGGTGTAGCCACGAGCACGTCAGCGCCTCTGCGGAGCTTTTGCATTTGAGGGTTAATCTTAACGCCACCAAATACAACAGTAGAGCGCAACCCAGGAAGATGTTTACTATAAGTTTCAACGCTTTCGGCAACCTGAGCGGCCAACTCGCGCGTGGGCGTTAAAATAAGCGCACGCACTTGATTGCCCCGAGCCGGCGCACCTTTACTTAGAATCTGTAGAATGGGCAGAGTAAAGCCTGCCGTTTTTCCCGTGCCAGTTTGTGCGGCAGCCATGACATCGCGACCTTCCAATACTGCAGGAATGGCTTTCTCTTGCACGGGTGAAGGTGTTTCGTAACCTTGCTCGGCTACGGCTTTAGCGATGGGTTCGGATAACCCGAGGGACGTAAAACTCATAAATTACTCTTGGAAAGTGCTAATACAACGCTGCAGGCCTTTGCTGAGCCTACGAAATGGGGGCGCAGTGTACAGGATTTGTACAGTGAATGCTTGGCTATTTTGTCGTTAAAATTCTTTTTTTTACCTCTATAGACACCAAATTATTCGCTCAACATTCAACCATTTAGCACACCTTATACTTTCGTAATGGAATGGACACTATGAATACTCTCTTACATTTTCAACTATTTGCGCAGTACAACAAACGGATGAATGCACAAATAATTGACGCAACCTCATCCCTTACTCATGTGCAGTTAAGGCAATCCGCAGGCGCTTTTTTTGACTCCATTTTAGGAACGCTCAATCACGTGATAGTGGGTGATTTGTTGTGGCTAAATCGCTTTTCAGCTCACCGTGATTACTATCACGTGTTATTCGAACTGTCCTCGCTCCCCATGCCCACACACCTAAATCAACTTCTATTAACGGATAGACATGAGCTAGTCGTCTTACGAAAAAAATTAGACGGCATGATAGTCGCTTGGGCGGAACACAACATTACTATAGATGACCTTTCAGCCAACTTTTCCTATCAAAGCATGACAGGAATAAACGTAAGCAAAAATTTCGGCGAGGTATTAAGTCATTTTTTTAACCACCAAACCCACCACAGAGGGCAGATTTCGACGCTACTGTTCCAACAGGGTATCGATTTAGGCATAACCGATTTTATAATTGATATACCCGACATGTAATGTGAGAGCGAGGCCCCACATTTAAAATCCGTGCCAAACACGCTATTATTTCTTACCCTAAAAATTCTAACCGAGAATGCAATCTACCCCTAACGTCAAAACATAACAAGGAAGTCGTCTATGCACATTTTAATTGCCGCCATTACAGCGCTCGCAGGATTTGCGTGGGCGCTCCACAGCTTACAAAATTCAGGCCTTGACCTTAATGCTTTCAATCCTTTTTATTGGGTTCGCAGGCGTCAGTGGCAAAAACAACTCGGCACAAAAGCTATTCATAGGCTTGAAAACCCCATGGAGGCCGCTACCCTACTTATTGTCGCTACCGCGCGGCTAGACGGCGACATTACACGAGAGCACAAACAAGAAATTATTCAACTTTTTATAACCGAATTTTCGGTCACTAGCCACACTGCAACAGAATTTCTTGCCGTCGCCTCACATATGCTGGCTAATGTTTTCAATATTACAGAGGAAGTGCGGTTAATACTCGCACCTAGCATAAGTGAGTACTTACCTCGACACAAAGTCTCATTACTTGAGATGATGAACAAAACTGCACAAAGGGAAGGTGCTGCAAGCAAAGACCAGCAAGCATTAATCGATGCTGTAAAACGAGAACTCGACAGCGCTGAAGAGCTGGCTAAGCCGTGGTAAACAAACCAAACAAGACGCTCTCAAACGCCTACGTTATTACCCTAAAAGCATGCAAACTAAGGTGCCCATCCAGCAAGCGATCCGGATGGTAATCCACCTTTATTGCGCTAACGTCAACGTACGTCCTCATAAAAAACCATTTGTGACTGTCGACAACAATATTTCTATAGCTGTCTGGGCAAACACCCAGACAGCTAATGTAACCCTAGCTCGCTACAACACTTCGATCAGCAACCATTCGATCGGAAAAGGTAGCTTTCACCAACCGAGCAATTTCACTGGCCTCACTTACGCCTTCTAGCCCACGGATTTTTTCCACGAATTCGTCTTCCTCTGCCCGCTTAACAAATTCGCTAGCCGTTAAGCAAACACCTTTTAAATTCTGGTATCCGTCGTGCCCAACAATAGTGTAAAGCTGAGCAATATCAACCCAAAACAATGTTAACCGCTCTATTATCTGAAGGTTCTGCGAGACTGTCACCGGCGAAATATTAGCGAGTGCTGCCATACTCTCAACACCCTCCTCTTCGAGACGAAGAATTTGCCAGCGGGAAATGCCCGGCAGCGCGGAAAGACTCCCTGAGCTACCCTGTGCACCCGAACCAATTTTTGAAACCGATTCGATTAGCATACTCATCGCCGTAAGTGGAAACATTCCAATTAAAAACATAAAGAATGCAACACCCTGTTCAGCATCAACCAGACCTGTTTCGGGTAACACCAACGCAATGCCGTACGTAATTAAGAATTTTTTGAATAACAAACTATAGACGCGCGTACTGATAACATCATGATGAATAAGTTTCGTAAAAAAGTAACCAATAAGGTGTAGGTACCAACCAAAGAAACCCGCAATTACGGGTGTCATAGTGTACGATTTTATATAGATGGGTAGCGTGTTATCTTTTTGGATATCCGCGACTATAAAAAACTGGCGGAGCGTACTAGCGCCGCGACCATCGGGATTAGCAATATAAATCCAACCCAAAGCCAAAATAAGAGCGACTAAAAACTTTAAAAACCAGTTTGACCATGTGCACTGCATGCGCAAAGAGGAGCTAAGATTAATGCGTTCAGAAGTGCCAAGACCGTACCCCATAAGCATATAAGGCAACAATACCATCACCGCCACTACGCCTGCATTCGAAAGAAATATGCTATCAATTTTACTATCTACATCCCGCACAAGTGATTCAAAATCTATTGCCCGCTCGACATTAACATTCGCTATTGTCTCGGGCGCTTCTAGCGAATCAGCGGCGCTTACCTGCAGTTGATAGGTTTCATGATAATGACAAATGTCCACGGCCCACGAACAGCTGGCGGCATCGACAGTTCCATCTTGACTAAAACAACCTGCACCAGACAATCCATTAGCGGCCGCCAACTCTTCCGATTGAAGTGATTCATGTATTTCTTCACACTGAAACCCTTTTATTTCGACTCCAACCTGCTGAGCTCGATCGTGGTACCCGTAAATAATCAGGGCACAAGCCAGCAAGGCTGGCAGCGTATAAAAAAATGTTATTTTAAACCGATCCATTATTCCCACCACCTACTATTCTTATACGGTTGTTTTAATACAGCCCTAAAAAGTTGATTTTGACGAAACCTTAACACAGAACTCTTTTTACTTGTTAGCATGTGCGGCCTTGTTGGTATTACTTGTGCGCACAGGTTTAGTTTTGCTAACAGAAAATTAGAGTAACGTCCTATGGGCCGAAGTTAATGCCAAGCAAAAGAGAGTCGACCCATGTGTTTATTTAGGTATACCTTTTTTTATCTTACTCGCTAGTTCAACATGTTTCCCTGCTGAAAACCCTGCCCCCGAAGAATATACACTCCCGCTGCCACGTATTGTTAAGGTGTCTTTTGCTATCACCGATATCCGAGATATTAACTCAGAAGAAGGCACCTTTTACACCGACCTCCACCTAAGGCAAACATGGCAATAGACTAACGGCGAACACATTCGTTGGGTAGAAAAAAAGAGGCCTGTAATGATGTACCCCTCTGCCACTCCGGGAGGCCAAAAACAGAGTTTATAAGCCCTGTTAGCATTACAGATAAAACGCCTCAATATACCCCAGAACTCACTTTCCTAAACTCAGGTATGGATAACAATGTATTTTCCGCTTGGGACAACTGTTTGCAGGTACTTATTCATCTAGCATGGATTTGTCCAAATTTCCCCGTTACACGCAGAGCCTCTATATAAAAATAGAGAATTACGATAAAAACACAAAAAAACTTTGTTGTGTGTGTGTAGTGGTCAACGTTTTCTGGCCAGCCAATTAGAGGTTTCCCAATAAAATTTCCCACACAATACGTTTACAATCCAGCGAGCTAATACCCAGCGTGTTTCGTGCTCCGGATAATCCATTCTACCCTTTTGCCGAAGCTTTGCTTATCGGTTTGGGAATGTTTGCCGTCATATCTATGACAACTTATTTCATTTACCAACACTCGATGAAAGCCCTAAAGGATGAAATACAAAACAGTATTCGCCGAACGGCCTCAGCCATTAGCCAATTTATTGATACTGAGTTCCATCAAACCCTTACTCATCGTGCGAAAGAGCCTAGCGCAGCATACCGCGAGGCACTTATTCCGCAGGAAAAAGCGCAAGCCGCAGATCCCGCGATTGCATTTGTTTATACCGTTATTATGCGCAGCGAAAAAGTATTCTTTATTATCGACCCAACCCCAGAAGGCGAACGTGATGACCGCGGTATTCTAAAGAAATCGCATATCGGCGATGAATACACTGGTGCGATATCAAAGATGCTCTACGCGCTAACTCACGGTGAACAAATAGTAGAATCCAAACTCACTGAGAATAACTGGGGCTGGTTTTTAAGTGGCGATATACCGGTGAAAAATTTGAACGGAAAGTTATTCGTCGGCCTTAGCGCCTCGGACTACATGGGCCGCCTTGAGCCCTTTAAGCGTGCAACGGGGCGCACTATCATGACAGGTTTTTTATCTCGTTTTTAGTCGGCGCCTTAGTTTGGTTTATGCGCAATTTTTCAATGATAATAAGCCGAAAACGCTTGGCAATTTTGGGGGCTATTGACAAAAATATTTTACCCACGCAATAGCACTCGTTATTACTATCGGAATAAAAAGCACCTAAAGGAATCATCGTGCATAGCGCAACCTTACGTCGCACCTCAATTTTCATTGGAATTGGCCCATTTCTATTAAGCCGTATTCATGAGCATTCGTTTGGGGCGGGGTTGTGGGGGCTATTTACGCTATTTCTCTCGCGCTTATTAGTGAGCGGCTTGAGGGCGAAGAACTTATCACGGCCAATGCGGGTTATTCGGTGAAGGAAGGCGTGGGAGGAACCTTGGGGATTCTATTTATTGGGATTGCAATGGACTTATTTACTGCCGATGGAACGCCCTACGTGATTTTGCTTGCCTGTATTCTTTATTTCTCGTTTGTCCTCACCCGCCTTGAAATTGAATAGCGCTTAGGAACCTTTCATATTCTATAGCTGTTGTTGACTCATCGCCCCTACCTGTACTTCGAAGGAGCGATGAACTCTAAAACAGGCCGTTAGTGGGTTGAAAGGCCAGCCTCCAACCACTGATCCACTCGACGCTGCAATAGCGGTAGTGGTAATGCACCACCACCGAGAATCGTATCGTGGAAACCACGGATGTCGAACCCCTCACCCAATTGCTGCTCGCTTAGCGTCCGAAGCCGAATAATATCGAGCATACCAATCTTATAAGAGGTCGCTTGACCTGGCATCACCAAGTAACGGCGAACCTCCGAACGAACACCTTCTACTGGCGCGGGTGTATTTTCTAGAAAATAGTCGATAGCTTGCTGCTCACTCCAGCCTTTAGCGTGCAGGCCTGTATCAACAACCAAACGAATTGCTCTCCATATTTCACTGTTCAGACGGCCAAATTCCGCATACACGTCAGCATAGGTTCCAGGGATTTCTTTTGCCATATATTCAGAATACAACGCCCAGCCTTCCACATAAGCAGTGAAGTGTTCCTGGCGCCTAAAGGTGGGAATGGAGTCAAGCTCTTGTGCGATGGAAATTTGCATGTGGTGGCCAGGTAATCCTTCATGATAGGCCACTACTTCCAACTTGTTTTTGGGCATTGCCGTCATATCGGATAAATGAGCGTAGTAAATACCTGGGCGTGAACCATCGGGCGTACCAGGAAAATAATGTTGTGCTGCGCCGTCTTGCTCACGAAAGGCTTCCACACGCCGAACGTCTAGATCCGCCTCGGGCAACATGCCGAAATATTGAGGCAACGAGACCTTAATATTGTCGATCGCTTGCGTAGCGTCATCTAGGTAGCCCTGTCGCCCCTCATCGGTATCGGGGTAGTAAAAACGTTCGTCGCCCTTACTATCACGAATCATCGCAAAAAATTCTGACAAATCGCCATCAAAACCAGACTGCTCTTTTACTGCAAGAATGTCGGCGCGCAATCGCTCAACTTCCTTTAGGCCCAACGCATGAATTTCTTCGGCTGTAAGTGCAGTGGTAGTCATAAGCTGAAGGCAGTAATTATAGTACGCAAGGCCGTTCGGCAAAGCGTGAACACCTGAAGAGCGCTCACTAGTATTCTGTAAATCAGCCACAAGAAAAGCAATAATATCTCTGTTAACCGGCTCAAATTTTTCCAGCAAGGCCTCTCGGGCGTGCTCCAATAGTATGTCGGCGACAGACTGCTCTACGGCCTGCTTTTCGACAAGCTCCGCCACCTTCTTTTTAGCATCGGCCCAAAGAGGAGAGTCACTTTCAGAGTTATCAAAGGGCCGCCCTGAGATGAGTTTTTCTATTTCTGTAATGACTATTTCGTACGAAAATCGTGGGGGGCGAACCTGCTTTTTCGTCGCAGCAATAGCCCGATCCAGCAATTGTCCAAGCCCTCTTGCTACGCCCTCAATTCTTGCGTTATAGGCGATCATATCCTCTTCAGATTCAACTTTATGAAAACTAATAAGGAAGGTTGGAAGAAACGAATGAAGACCGTTCATTTGATTGAAGATGTAACCATGCTCAGCATAGGGTTCACCGGCTTTCGCCATTTCATAGCTGTAGATCCACAAATCGTAAGAAGTCTTAGCTTCACTGGTAAGCTGTGCATAATCAAACTTGTTCTTCATTTCGCTCACGGAGGCCAACATCCAAGCGATCTTTTCTCTTTCCGCGCTGAGACTAAAATCATCTATTTTGTCGTACAGCTCTTTTCGGCCCTGAAACGTTAGTTCGATCGGGCTAAATTCCAACTTTTCCGAATATTGACCTTCGAACCAATTATTTAGCTTTTCACTTTCACTTAAATCAGTACCCATACTGACAGGCGGATTTTCGCTTGCCTGCTTACTACAACCCAAGGCCATCACAAAAAGTGCCGCCACCAAGAGTAATCTGATCATAACGCCTCTCCATCGAACAATCGTATTGTTAATCTACGGAAGAGGAGCATAGCATCTCGTCACACCTGCGTGCCTCACTCTTTTACAGACAACCAGAGCCAATTAGCAAAAAAATAGCGGCAACAATGGCTATGAACATGTATAGCAAAAACAGCGCATATAAGTGCTATTTAGAGCTGGAGAATTAGCCGCCATCAATGGCCTTGTGGCGGCTTTAAACGGAGCGTAGGACGATACTAAGCAGGAAAAGCGTCTCGAACGCTCTGCAAAACACCTTTTTTGTCAAACAATTCTAACCAACGAATAACGCCATCGCTAAAGCACGTCTCATGACGGAGATCTCGACCAAACACTTCGTTAACCGTTAAAACATCCTTCACCATAGCAACCCGATCATTCGGATTTTTATCACACAAGGCCTTAAGTCGCTCTGCTAGCGGGTCGCGAACATCTATTGCGTTGCCATCCTCATCCACACCGCTCACATAACGTACCCACGCCGCTACAGCCAAGCAAATAATGTCAATATTTCCACTTGCCTGCAGCTGGTCTCGTAAAGTGTCAAGTAATCGCTGGGGAAGCTTTTGCGAACCATCCATGGCGATTTGCCATGTACGGTGCTGTAGGCCCCAATTAGAAAATCGAGCACGCAGCTGTTTTTTATACTCACTAATATTAAAGCCCTCGGGTTCAATGACCGTCTGCCCGGCTTCTCTGTCCATAAAAACTTCGCACATCTTTACAAACGAAGGCTCGGCCATTACATCGCTAATCGTTTCAAAACCCGCTAGGTACCCACAATACGCAAGTGCGGAATGGCTGCCATTTAAAAGGCGTAACTTCATATGCTCGAAAATTTCGACATCCTTGACTATTAGCGCACCAACTTTTTCCCACGCGGGCCGCTCACTGCAAAAATTATCTTCGATGACCCATTGCATAAAAGGTTCACAACTAACCATCCCTTCATCACGCAAACCCAGTATTCCCTCTAATGCCGTTTTGTCTTCAGGGGTGGTAGCAGGAACGATTCGATCAACCATAGTGCAAGGAAACGCTGTATTATCTTTTATCCACGCAGCTAGCTCTTTATCAAGCAATGTTGCAAATTGTACAATCACTTTTTGTAACACTTTACCGTTATTCGGCAAATTATCGCAGCTCATTAATGTAGGGCTTGGGCTACCGCTTTCCCACCGTTTTTTAAGTGATGCCACAATATAGCCAGGCGCGGATTTAGGCGTGTCAATATTTTTTAGATCGTGTTGTATTTCTGGGTGCCGTACATTTAAATTTCCGGTTGCAGGATCATGACAATAACCCTTTTCCGTAATCGTCAACGAAACAATTTTTATGCTAGGGCTAGCCAGCATATCAACGGCATGGAAAGGGCATTCCGGCCCGACGCACTCCGCGCGAAGAGAACCAATAATCGCCAACTTTTTTTCATCATTATTCCGAATAGCGACAGTATAAAGGCCATCCTGAGGGTCTAACTGATCTCGCACCCGACCGGAACGTAAATCCGCGCCGATGATCCCCCAGTCACCTCCATACTCGGATAACAACTTATCCGTATAGACCGCCTGATGAGCCCTATGGAAGGCGCCCACACCTAAATGAATAATACCGGGCTTTACATTTTGGTAATCATAATTTGGGCGTTTCACCTCAATGGGTACGCTACTTAAAGTAAATTGGTTAAGTCGACTCATCACTACACCTTTATAAAATATTTTTTCAATTCAGTTTCTTAAAAACAAATAATTTTATCGCGTGTACATCCACTAAAAAACTCTGGGAAACAATTAAATTATTCTAGCAAAAAAAACACGCCCTTATAATCTAGCCCCACACAATTAGACGAGGGCCAAACCCAGAACACTCTCTATCAACACTATTACAACTAGGCCTTACGAACGCATTGCAGTAACGTAGCCACCTATTTACAATACCTCTACCCATTTATTGTTGGCCTTTTTCTTTAAGGTACGACCGAAGAAAGGTATAAACCATGCTAAAAATTGTAGCTATTGGCGAAGTAATGATAGAACTTTCGCCCTCGTCGCCGGACAGCACTCTCGAACGCAAAGCGTTATCTTACGCCGGCGACACCTACAACACCGCAATAACATTGGCTCGACTAGGCGTAAGTACAAGTTATTGCACTCGGCTAGGCGACGACACTCACAGCCGCAATATACTCACGAAACTAGGTAACGAAGGTATCGAAACCAACTGCATCACCCAGGTAGAAAACGAAGTTCCAGGACTGTACATGATTCAAAACACTCCCGATGGAGAACGTGAATTTTTCTATTGGCGCAGCGCCTCTCCCGCGAGACAACTGTTTTCAATGTATGGCGAGCGCGAACACATCGCCAACACATTAATGAAGCACGACTGGCTTTACCTTAGCGGGATTACACTCGCTATTATGGCGGCTCCCGCTCGAGATTATTTATTTAAATTTCTATCCACATTTCGGAATAAAGGTGGGAAAGTTGCTTTCGACAGCAACTATCGTCCGCGCCTATGGGACAATACCGAAGCCGCGCAAAACGCAATGTTAGGCGCTATGACCCATACCGATTTAGCGTTACTCACCCTCGATGACGAAGAGATGCTGTGGGGGGATCACGATATTCAGTCAACCCGTCAACGTTACGCCCCTCTAAACATAAGTGAGCTTGTATTCAAGTGCGGCGCCAATGACGTAATAATTTTTCAAGGTGACATCGAAACACGGGTACCCGTCGCACCCATTAATAATGTAGTGGACACCACCGCAGCAGGTGATACATTTAACGCAGGCTACTTATCCGCACGAATAAATAGTCACTCTCCATTGCAGGCTGCGGCCCTTGCAAGCCGCTGTGCAGGAGTAGTCATTCAGCATCGTGGCGGTGTTATCGATAAAGATATTTTTCTTAACGAGATTGCTCAGCAATAGAAAACATAACGTTGCAATACAACCTCGCAAAAACCCAAAGAAAATACTTCAAGCGTCTACTTATTTTGGCTCGTACAGACCAAAATAAGTAGGCAAGAATTCACTAACCGCAGGAACATACGTTACCACTAGTAGCGCTAGAAACATTGCGGCATACAGCGGCATTAACGGTCTAATGAGTTGAGCAATCGACGTTTTGGCGATGCTACAACCTACAAACAAAACTGCGCCAACAGGAGGCGTACACAATCCGATACACAGATTTAAGACCATCATGATGCCGAAGTGTAAAGGCGACATACCTAAACTTACTGCCACCGGTAAAAATATCGGCGTAAAGATAAGAACCGCTGGTGTCATATCCATAAAGATACCCACGGCCAATAAGATCAGGTTAATCGTTAACAGTATAAGAAAAGGATTGTCGCTCAGATGCATAAGCCCATCACTTATCGCCTGAGGAATATTTTCGTAACTGAGCATCCATGACATTGCCGTAGACGTGCCAATGAGCAACATTACAATAGCCGTTGTTTCCACGGACTTTGTTAATATTTCAGGAAGATCACTAACTTTCACCTCTCGGTACACTGCCACCGATAACAACAAAGCGTACAACACTGCTATTACACTCGCTTCAGTCGCCGTGAAATAACCGCCGATGATTCCACCGATAACCAATACGATTAAAAAGAGGCTCGGTATGGCATCCAGAGTTTTAACCGCCGCCTCTTTTAGTGTTGGCACCCGACCAACAGGATAGCCCTTAACTTTCGCATAGACCGCACACACTCCCATCAAGCCAAGCGCGACCAATAAGCCTGGCAGATAGCCCGCCACAAAAAGTGCCGCAATTGAAACACCACCACTTGCCAACGAATAAATAATCAGAATATTGCTAGGCGGGATCAACAAACCCGTTGTAGAGGAGGTAACCGTTATCGCGGCCGTAAAATTACGGTCGTAACCTTCTTTCTCCATCGTTGGTATCATAAACCCACCGATAGCGGAGGTTGCCGCAACCGCCGAGCCCGATATTGCCCCAAACAACGTACACGAAATAATATTAACGAAGGCGAGCCCACCGGGCAGCATGCCAATCAATACTTTTGCAAATTCAATTAAACGATGAGCAATACCGCCTCGTCCCATCAATAATCCAGATAAAACAAAAAACGGGATTGCGAGAAGGGCGAAGCTATCAATGCCGCCCCCCATACGCTGTGCTACCGTTGTTGCCGCTGGAATAAAATCAATGGTAACCAACATCGCAAAGAAAGTTGCTATACCGATACTAAACGAAACCGGTACGTTTATGAACAACAGCACCACAAACGTAACCAATAAAACTATGACTGAAACATCCACGCCAATTACTCCACTGTATTCTTATTATTTGATGTCGGTAACGAGATCGTGCTCGGCTACGGCCGAATATGGCGACAGGAGCCGCTCAAGTGCAAACAACGAAATCAATACTCCACTAATTGGAATAACACTGTAAATATACCCTACGCGCACCTGCAGAGCGGCCGAGAGCTGATTCAATTCTAGCGTTAAGCTCACCAAGTTAAAGCCGCCAATCACCATGACGGACAATGCGAAAACCAAACACATGAAATCCGCTGCTTTTTGCGCGATCATGGCTTTTCGCCCTTTTAGCGACCGCGTCACAATATCGAGCCCAAGGTGCGCATGCCGACGAAAAGCATAGGCTGCACCTAAAATGCCTATCCACACCAATAAATAGCGCGCAATCTCTTCGGTATACGAGCTGGGCTGGCTTACGATAAAACGGGTGATCACTTGCCAACTGACGTCGACCACCATCGCAAACATTAGACACCCTAGAAAATAACCCAGTAGAGTTTCTATTTTAACTAAAAGAGATTTCAACATAGTCCCGCCCTAGAGCTCACGAATTCGTTTTAATATTTCGTAAGCTGGCGTCCCAGAATACGATTCCTGCATATCAATAACAGCATCCATAAAAGGTGTTTTGTTAGGACGAACAACCGTTACGCCCGCCGCCTCAACGGCGACTAACGCCTCATCGCTCGCTTTAAGCCACAGGGCTCGCTGATATTCAACGGCCTCATCCATTACAGACTGCAACCATATTTGCTCTTGTTCCGATAACGAATTCCATACATAGCTACTGATTAGCACAATGTCGGGTACTGAGGTATGTTCATTTAACGTGTAAAACTTTGATACTTCGTAATGCTTTGAAGAATAGAAACTGGGAGGATTATTTTCAGCACCATCTACCACCCCTTGCTGTAAAGCGGTATAAAGCTCACCCCATGAAATCGGTGTTCCCGAGCCGCCCATCGCGCGAACCATGCGCACAGATGTTTGACTGTTTTGTACACGGACCTTCATACCTTGCAGGTCCTCTGGTGAGAGCACCTGTTTATCAACGGTATAATAACTTCTGCTACCCGCATCAAAGTAGCCTAACCCTCTCAAGCGAACCTTTTCTCCGGATAACAGCAATTCTTTACCGATGTCGCTATTGAGTACATCCCAATAGTGCTCATGGTCTCGGAAAACATAAGGCATGCTGAATACCTTCATTTCTGGAACAAACCCTTCTAGCGGGCTGGACGAAACCTTAGTCATCGCTAGACTACCAATTTGAAGCAGCTCAATGGATTCCCGCTCCGAACCTAGCTGCCCTCCAGGGTAGATATCAAGCCGCATTGCATCATCAGAGACCTCACCCAGCCTATTCGCCATAAACACCATTGCCTGATGAACCGGATGATTAATATCTAAAGAGTGCGCCATTTTTATCACTCGGGTACTGGACTCCCCAGAACAACCGACAATTAAGCATGAAAACACTGCGGCGAAAACAACCTTAAATCTATATCGAGGACAATTCATTTTTATTGTGTATTTTTTATTTAATGAAGGCTTAGCATTCTAGCAGATAAAAAACTGTGGGCCGCTAGGCTCGCAGAAAGAGTTGGGCAAACCCAATACGAAAGGCTAAACCAGAAACCGATAGATTCGGAATAAACCCTTGCACCAAAACAAGAGCGTATGACCGCATACTCATTGTATACATGTATTTTACATTTCGTAGAGTACAAAAAAAGGCCGCACAATGCAGCCTTTTTTTCAAACTATTGTTAATTACTCAATAATTTTTGCAACAACGCCAGCGCCAACGGTACGACCGCCTTCGCGAATAGCGAAACGTAAACCGTCTTCCATCGCGATAGGAGCGATTAAAGTCACTACCATCTGAATGTTATCACCAGGCATTACCATCTCAACGCCTTCAGGCAATTCGCAAGCACCTGTTACGTCTGTTGTACGGAAGTAAAACTGAGGACGGTATCCTTTAAAGAAAGGAGTATGACGACCACCTTCGTCTTTAGACAGAACATAAACTTCCGCTTCGAACTTAGTGTGTGGGTTAATGGTGCCAGGCTTAGCCAAAACTTGACCACGCTCAACATCATCACGCTTAGTACCACGAAGAAGAACACCAACGTTCTCACCAGCACGACCTTCGTCGAGCAACTTGCGGAACATTTCAACACCAGTACAGGTTGTTTTAGTGGTTTCTCTAATACCGATAATATCGATCTCTTCACCAACATTCACGATACCACGCTCAACACGACCCGTTACAACAGTACCACGACCGGAAATTGAGAATACATCTTCGATAGGCATCAAGAAAGGCTGATCGATAGCACGCTCTGGCTGAGGGATGTATGAATCCAAGTACTCAACCAAAGTTTTAACGGCGGTTGTACCCAGCTCATTGTCATCTTCGCCATTCAACGCCATCAACGCAGAACCAGCTACAATTGGCGTATCATCACCAGGGAATTCGTAGGCGTCTAACAACTCACGCAATTCCATTTCGACCAATTCCAACATTTCGTTGTATTCGTCTGAACCCACGCCACCACAATCTTCTGCAAGAAGGTCAGCTTTGTTCAAGAATACTACGATGTAAGGTACACCAACCTGACGCGACAACAAGATGTGCTCACGAGTCTGAGGCATAGGACCATCGGTCGCGCCACATACCAATATAGCGCCATCCATCTGAGCAGCACCGGTAATCATGTTTTTCACATAATCGGCGTGACCTGGACAGTCTACGTGTGCGTAGTGACGATCTGGAGAATCGTACTCTACGTGTGAAGTAGCGATCGTAATACCACGTTCGCGTTCTTCTGGTGCGTTATCGATACCGTCGAACGCAACAGCTTCACCGCCCCATACTTCTGCGCATACGCGAGTTAGAGCTGCAGTTAATGTTGTTTTACCATGATCGACGTGACCAATAGTGCCAACGTTTACATGGGGTTTGTTACGTTCAAATTTTTCTTTAGCCACTGTTCTATTCCTCTAAATTTTTGAACTTTGAAAACAGAAAAAGGAAATTGCTCATCGTTTAATTTCTAGCGATGATCTCTTCCGCAATATTTTTTGGTGCTTCAGCGTAACGCTCAAACTCCATGGTGAAGGTCGCACGACCTTGGGTTGCAGAACGCAGATCAGTGGCATAGCCGAACATTTCAGCCAGAGGCACCTCTGCATTAACAACCTTACCTGAAGGGTTTTCATCCATTCCCTGAATCATACCACGACGACGATTGAGGTCTCCCACAACGTCACCCATGTTTTCTTCAGGTGTCACGACTTCTACCTTCATCATTGGCTCAAGCAGTACTGCACCGCCTTCCTGTGCCAATTTTTTTGTCGCCATTGAGGCTGCAATTTTAAACGCCATTTCGCTAGAGTCAACATCATGATATGACCCGTCGTATAACGTTACTTTTAGCCCTAATAATGGGTACCCTGCCACTACGCCATTGCGCATTTGCTCAGAAATACCCTTTTCAATCGCCGGAATGTATTCTCTTGGAACAGCACCACCAACGATCTCGTTGACGAATTCAAGACCTTCTGCGTTTGCATCTTCAGCTGGCTCAAACTTAAGCCAAACATGGCCAAATTGACCTCGCCCACCAGACTGGCGTACAAACTTACCTTCTATTTCACTCGAGCGAGTAATACGCTCTCGGTAGGCCACCTGTGGCTTACCTATATTTGCCTCTACACTAAATTCTCGTCGCATACGCTCAACAAGAATATCTAAATGAAGCTCGCCCATTCCCGAAATAATGGTTTGCCCCGTCTCCTCGTCTGTCTTGACACGAAAAGACGGATCTTCCTGGGCTAATTTCCCAAGCGCTACGCCCATTTTTTCTTGGTCGGCTTGAGAGCGCGGCTCAACTGCAACCGATATAACCGGTTCAGGAAACTCCATACGCTCCAATACAATTTTATTCTTTTCCGAGCAAAGCGTATCACCCGTGGTGACATCTTTGAGCCCAATTGCCGCGGCGATATCGCCTGCCAGCACCTCCTTAATCTCTTCTCGACTATTCGCGTGCATTTGCACCATACGCCCTACACGCTCACGCTTGTGCTTAACCGAGTTATAAACGCCTGTACCACTTTCAAGCCGCCCCGAATAAACGCGAAAAAACGTCAAGGTACCCACAAAAGGGTCGGTTGCTATTTTAAACGCTAGCGCTGCAAAAGGCTCTTTATCGTCAGCCTCTCGATGCTCAACGGTTTCTCCATCCTCAAGAGTACCGTCGATCGGTTTCACTTCTGTCGGTGCGGGCAAATATTCAATAACGGCATCAAGCATTGCTTGTACACCTTTGTTCTTAAACGCCGAACCGCCAAGCACAGGCACAATATCGTTCGCCAGTGTTCTAGAGCGAATACCCGCCTTAATTTCTTCGTCAGTGAGCTCCCCACCTTCGAGGTACTTATCCATTAGCTCATCATTAGCTTCAGCCGCAGCCTCTACTACCGTCTCGCGCATTTCTTCACACTGCGTGAGCATATCTTCTGGTATATCGCCGTATTCGAAGGTCATTCCCATGTCACTTTCGTTCCACAAAATGGCCTTCATCTTTATTAAATCGACAACACCCTTAAATTCATCTTCTGCCCCAATTGTCATCTGCAGAGGAACAGGGTTGGCTCCGAGCCGCTCTTTCAATTGGTCTACAACCATCTCGAAACTAGCGCCAGCGCGATCCATTTTGTTCACGAAGACCATACGGGGAACTTCGTATTTGTTAGCTTGCCGCCAAACGGTCTCCGTTTGAGGCTGGACACCGGAAGAACCACACAAAACAACAACCGCCGCATCAAGCACCCGCAATGAGCGCTCCACTTCAATCGTGAAATCAACGTGCCCGGGCGTATCAATTATATTGATGCGATGCTGATCGAATTGCTGCTGCATTCCAGACCAAAAACAAGTTGTTGCTGCAGAGGTAATGGTTATACCCCGCTCTTGCTCTTGCTCCATCCAGTCCATCGTGGCGGCGCCATCATGGACTTCACCAATTTTGTGAGACAAACCAGTATAAAAAAGAACACGTTCTGTAGTGGTCGTTTTACCCGCATCAACATGCGCACAGATACCGATATTTCGATAACGTACGATGGGTGTCTTACGTGCCACTATGCTCTATCTCCAACCACTACCGGTATTTAGTCTCACAACAAATTATAAAAAACTGTAATTTGAAGGTCGAATTTTAACGTTATGAAAACGCTAAAAGGCAGCTATGGGCTGCCTTCTGCTGCAAATCTAAAACTATCGTCACGCAGCCTTTAACAGCTGTGTAGATTTTAGAAGCGGAAGTGCGAGAACGCCTTGTTCGCTTCAGCCATACGGTGAACGTCTTCACGTTTTTTAACCGCACCACCTTTACTCGCAGCAGCATCTATCAATTCACCAGCCAAACGCTGAGGCATAGATTTCTCACCGCGATTACGGGAGTACTCTACCAACCAACGCATTGCCAATGCTTCACGTCGCGAAGGACGCACTTCAACTGGCACCTGATAAGTTGCACCACCCACACGGCGAGATTTAACTTCCACCAAAGGGGCAATATTTTCTAATGCTTCACCAAAAATTTCCAAAGGATCTTTACTGGCTTTTTCTCGAACCAGCTCCAATGCACCATAGACAATGCGTTCAGCAACTGATTTCTTACCACTAACCATTACATGGTTCATAAACTTGGCCAAAGTCACGTTACCAAATTTAGGATCTGGTAATATTTCGCGCTTGGCGACAACTCTTCTTCTAGGCATGTTATTAACTCACCGTTTACTCAATATTCAGGTTAATCCGAGACGCTTTGAGTAATTCTTTAAAAGAAACGCTCGGCCTTACTGGTTCTTCCGTAAAACGCTTACGGATATCAAACAACCCTTACTTAGGACGTTTGGTACCGTACTTAGATCGTGCTTGTTTACGATCTGCTACGCCAGACGTATCTAAAGAACCACGAACAGTGTGATATCGAACACCAGGCAAATCTTTTACTCGACCGCCTCGAATCAATACAACGCTGTGCTCTTGTAGATTGTGACCTTCACCACCGATGTAGGAAGACACCTCAAAACCGTTAGTCAAACGCACACGACATACTTTACG
>Ga0065722_101809_pt1 | contig 30511 bp, 22 predicted proteins | sample BansetMetagenome_FD_59109 | JGI IMG/M metagenome (GOLD analysis project Ga0065722, IMG submission 59109) | Bankia setacea gill microbial communities from Puget Sound, Washington, USA - Caecum Enriched | ecosystem: Host-associated > Mollusca > Digestive system > Ceca | place: United States... | reverse complement strand
GGCTACGCCTACACCCGTACCCACGGCTACGCCTACACCCGTACCCACGGCTACGCCTACACCCGTACCCACGGCTACGCCTAATCTTGTTACGTGTTCTGTAAGTTATATGAATAGTTGGAGTAGTGGCTATCAGATTAATGTTGACGTCGAGAATGGCAGTAGTAGTGCTATTTCGTCTTGGACGTTAGAGCTTGATTTTGGTGAAGACCCACAGGTCACCGGCAGCTGGAACGTAAATGTTTCTGAGTCGGGTAATGTTGTGACTGCGTCAAATATTAGTTGGAATGGTAATGTCGGCGCGGGTCAAACGACTAGCTTCGGTATGCAGGGTAGTTCAGACGGTAATCTGTCAACGCCAACGTGTAGCGTATTATAATTAATACCGTTGTAACGCATAATTTACAATTTAAAAAGTGACGAAAAACCGGCTCCTTATGGGAGCCGGTTTTTGTGTGTGCTTACGGAAAGTAGCCGTCGTTTGCGGTACGTAAGATTACAATTTTTGGTGCTGGCGAGACAATGCGTCGCTTAGTTTTTTGCCCCAACCTTCAAAATGCTTCTGTAGATTATGTTCTTTTGTTAGGCGCGTATTTTCTTGGTAATTGGAGCCTACTTGCTGCTGTCCTTCGATGATAGCAATAAGATCGCCCGTTAGAGCGTCGCGTAACGCGGCCTCGAATTTTATTTCTCCAGAACCCAGCGTTTCAGTGTTGTCGTTTTTAGGGGTCCAAGGTGTTAATCGCGATATCTTTATATCAAGCTGAATTGTTTGCGCAGTGGGAACCGTAACGGCGTTAAATTTTCCTCCGCTGTGTATTCCTTTGGTGATACTTGAAATGTAAAGTCCTCGTATAAAACGTGTACTTTCATCACTTAAAGCCCACTGACCTTTCTTGGGGCTTTTAACCCAAGGTGGAGGCACTAATTTCATATCCGATACATCTAAAGGCGTAATAATAAACTGTGTGAACTGGCTGAATTCGACACCCGGTCGAACATAGGTGATTGTCGTATCTTGCTGAGCATTCGCAGTAATAGCAGCAAAAACCAGTATTGTGGCTAGAATGTCTCGATAGCAATTCTGTGTAAAGTGGGCTGATTTTCGTAAAAAAATAGAGAGCTCCTGTTGCTGCTTTGTTTGGTTAAACGGTGTGATCACTGTCGGTACTTGTCCAGCGGATGGTAACCAGTAGGTAGGCATCACGATGGATTCTTAAATTTATACTATAGACTAACTTGTTCAAAGTATGGCGTTGCTAAGGTGGTGTAAGGGTTGCCATTTTTTTATGGCCGGTTATTTATGCAGCTCAAAGGAAGAGTGTTTGATTATTGTGAGCGTTACCTTGCCTACGGTAATACCAAACTTGGTTAACGTGGATTCGTTAATAAGTGTAGATTCATTGGTGAGATACATGCGGTCGTCTACGTTAAGGTTTATATGACCGTCGTTATACGGAACCATCAACGTGTACTTGAAAAACAGTGCATTTCCTTTAGCGGCTAATACGGTTTCACCGATAACATCGTTGGCACTTGCGCTGTATCGATTATTCCCTAGTGGGCTTAAGGTCCATATTCTTTGTTGTTTTTCGCCATCGTCAAAAATGAAGTATTCATCTAATATGCCGACACCTTGATTGTTCCAGCTGGCGTCTATAGTTGCATTAAAATAACGAATCACTTTGTTTGAGCGATTCTTGACTACCCCGTGAGCGGTAAGTTTTCCGTTGAAAAAGTGGGGTACGTTAAGTGATGGCGTATTTTGAGCGTACTCCTCAAGAGTAACGTTGGAGCAGGAGGTAATCGCCAGTGCCGCGATTATTAGAAGGAAGCGTGTGCTGTACTGGATGAGTGACATAGCATTTGGACTAATCGTTAGGAAAAGAAAGGTTAATTCCCCGTTATTACGTATTAAGTGTAGATTTGGATGGTTGTTGCTCTATTGCGCTAATGATTGATCATGTAAAAGAGGTTTAAGCTCGTCGTGGTTGTCCATAAAACCTTGAGATTCAGAGAGCGCTTCCTGCGATTTTCGCTTATTTTCGCCCAGACTCCAGTTATAGCTGGCACGATGAAGTCTTGTGGAAGCTTGATATCGGTGATAAATGAGTTCTTCTGTGTTGTCGAGTTGTGTATAAATGGCGATTATTTTTGTGGATGTGTCTGCTGATTTTTTCCACGATTCTGCCGATAGCAAAAACTCGCCAGCTTGGGAGTAGGCATAACCAACTTGCTCTAGAATATCGCCTGAAGTAATGAGTAAAACCGTTAATATTGATAGCGTTTCAGTGCGTACCTCTGTACGTATTGTGTCTTGAAATCTCTTTTCGCCATAAAGGTTTAATCGACGACTAATAAGGTCTGTGTCGTCGGCAAAATTTCGCCACGATTTTCCAATTTCATTTGGGTTTCCAGATTTGGTGAGAAGTGCGGTTAATTGCTTTTGTAAATAGAATAAATTTTCAGTATTAATCTGGAGTACGCTTAATCGTTGGCTTGCCATCGAAAACTGATTGTTTTCAATTTGCTTTTCAATAAAGTCTAAATCTTTATACATGGCCCAATATATGGAGGCAAACTTGTAATGGAGAAGTTTTATGGCATTGGATTGATTCGGTGTCGTTGAGCCTACATTAAGGCTTAGTGGTAAGCGTGTTGCGGCGGGGCCGTGTATTGAGCAGAAGCCGAGTACTTGAATGCCTTCTTGCGCACATTTTTTACGTAAATCGCGTTCTTTTATCAAACATATTCTTTGCCAAGATTCTGATGGCAGGGCAGTGCAATCGCAGTGAATGTCTGCGCACGCTTTTAGAGGTTCGGCACCGACATAAAGGCTTATCACTGTGATAATTATCAGGCAACCCACGTGTCGCATGTTTCAATTCCGTTATTGTGCCAATACATCTATTTAGCATAAGAACGGAACGACCCTTCAGCCAACTCCTAGCGTATTAAGTGTAGAACGTTTGGTTATGATCAAAAGGTTTTGATAGCAATGAGCGATAACTCCTATAGGAGACCGTCATAGTGTTGGGCGTTACGGGGAGTGTTTGCCGGTAGTTATGGTAAAGAAGGGTCTTGAGCAGCGCCATCGCCGTAATTCCAACTTACGCCGATGGCTGCTTGGCCGCGCGGTTTTATCAGGCGCTTAGATGTTGATTGAGCGCCTTCTTATCACGACGTTTTCGGGAACACAAAGCTGCGAGTGATAAGCCCATTAGCATTAACACTGTTGCTGGGGGCTCTGCGACAGCGACTGTTGTGGAGATTGAAATAGGGCTGGAGGTGATATTGATGTTGTCGCTCCAGGTGATTTGATAGTCGCCGTGATCGCTGTTGGCGGTGTTGCCGCATATTTCACCTACGCCACCGGAACTTCCGAGTACCCCGCCGATACATTTTTTGGGTGAGTTAAAACCTGTAATGGCGAGTAGGTAGTCGCCTGCGGCAAGGGTTAATTCCAAAAACGAGTCGTAATGGTATTCGGACCCATCCGAAAACCCTTGTGGCGAGAAAATACCGTTCCCATCGTCGTCATTGCTAGCTAGAGTCGTGCCGAGGGGAGAAATAATAGATATGGTGGTGTCGAGCAAGGTGATTTCACCGTCGCCGTTAACATCCACGGTGTTCGCTAAGATAAAATCGAGAGAGTTAGATAGGGGTTTTGTTTCCCATGCAAGAAGATCAATAGTCAGCGCGCCACCACTGGTATAAAAGCCCCAGTAGTCTGTTGTGTTTCCAGCGTCTGTATTATAGATAGTACCGGTAGAAATAACAGAGGCTATTGACGTCTGTGCAAGGCAGGCGCTAAGCAATAGGCCAATAATACCTTTTGTGACAAAATGGTTCTTAACATTCATTTCAATTCCTTTGAATTTTTATGTTAAATAAGAAAGGGTGTGATTTTAAAATTTTAGGCGTTTTCATTTTGATAGTATCAATGTTCCTTATGGCCTTTCAATTAGAATTTAATGACGCGGTGTTAATTAGTCCACTGAACATGGTGGATGAGTGCAATGTATGAGCCAGTTTTGATATTGTTTGTGGAATCAAAGTGTTAGGTTTTGGGCTTGTCCTGCATGAGTTTTAATATGTAAACTAAACCGACTGTGTCGTATGGTATTGGTGGCGCGGTGGTTATTTTTTTGGCAGTCGTGTTTTTTATGGATGTTGTGTTTTTTTACGATTAGACGAATAGTGGTGGGTGATTTTTAAGCGAAAACGCCGTGCATAAACCATTTTCGTTGTTGGATATCGAAATAAATCCATAAACGTAAAAAATCATCTCGTTGAGCAATAAAATAATCTCTTGCGCACGCTTGTTGCCACCAACCCGATTCAATACGCTCGGGGCCTTGTAGTAGAGTTACTTTTCCTTTCCAATAGAGTGTGTGCTGTCTTTCTTCCATGGGGCGCGGAGTGTCAAATAGCCAGCTTGGCCGTGAACCGGTGCTAGCGCTAAGCGTTTTTTTTGTCGCAGGTAGTAGAGCTTTAGGTTGCGTATTTATTGTGAATATTTGATGGCTTTTCTCTGGAATATGATCGTCGCGATAACCGATCTTAAAAAGAGCGCCAGCGCCTAGGCGTGATGCTAGTTTGGCCGTGGTTATTGTAAAGCTACGGTGGGCTTCTTCATCATTATAATGATGAAGAGTTTCATTGAATGATAAAGCGTGGTTATGAAGGCTGTTGGGTATTGTATTGCGGCAAAAGAGTTCTACACTATCCACTTCAAATGCTAGGTTTTGGGCGTCTAGCTGAATGCGTGTAAGTTCAAGTAATAATGCCCATTGGCTTTGTCCTTTACTGGTAACAACAGTAAGGGTTTGCTTGTTGTGGTGAATGTCGAGCAATGTCCAGTCAATAGCCTGGCATTGTTGTTGTCGTTGCTTAAGGTATTCGCTAAGTTTTTGGAGTAATAACGTCATGGGTTGGTACAGTTGGTCGCAATTACGAATGGGGTAATCGAACTGAAGGCTATCAAAGAAAGATTCATGGGGTTTATACATTTCGATAGGCCTATTAAATAAGCCTGCTTGCGAAAATGTTTTTTCTATGCCAAATATTGTTTCGATAAACGCACAAAAGTCCAATCCCCAGCGTTTACGTATTCCGCTTAATGAATTGTGCGATATTTGATTGGCGATATCGCTTAGCGTATAAAAACCTGATTTATCTAAAGCGCTTATATGCTCCTGCATTTTTTTCGGTGTAATACCGTTGTGGGGGCACGATAATAATTGTTGAATCGGTATGTTTTTGAGTTGAGCGGTAAAAAAAACAATAGCCGTTTCACGATGCTCGTGCGTGATGTCACGGGGGATATTGTTGTCCTGAAAAGAGAGTAACCAAGCCGCATAATCGGTGTGCGCGAAACCAAGTTCGAATGAGTAAGGTAAGACGGAAAGTGTTTTTTTAAGTTGAAGCGTAAGGTTGTGAATACCTCTAAATAACGCTAAAGACTGTGAAATCTCAAGCGTAAAACCGTTATCGCGATGAAAACTATAGCGAGTATAACGTGGTTTTAAGTGCTGTTGAATATAAGGGGTGTAATGGTAAAGCTGTTCGGCGATTTGGCGAATAGCGGTATGTTCCACGTTATAGTCGCGTTCAAGAACTTGGCATTCACATAGCATCCGTGCCCTCGTTGCCGACATATCCAGTGTGATACCTTTTTTAAACGCTTCAGTATTTACACTGATGACGCGTTGTTTTTCAACAACAATGATGGCATTAGGATCGTTATAGTCAAAACCAAAAATATCTAATGGGAGTTGCGGTAAACGAATGGCTATCCAGCTTTTAGGTTCTATTATACTGTTCCCTTTTTTGGCGTTAATATTGTACTGCAAACGTGAAATCAGTATTTAATCAGAGGTTCCATAACGTTGTTTTAGCGCTACTTTCTTTTCTGTGGTGATAGGCCCGTTATTGATGTGACGGTTGTAACGGGCAAGTATATAGTCGTTCGTGGTGCTCGATGCTACGCTTGGGTAGGCTTGGTCAAGTTGATTGTGGGGCGGTAGTGCTCGCCAATGTTTAGGCAAAGGGAGTTCAATGGGGTGCGTTCGGGCTTGTTGCAGTTGGCCGCGCTGCTTGAATAACGTTACGGTTAAATGGTTACGAGTGAGCGCGGCAATTAACCGAATAGCGGCTGGGGAACTTTGTTGCTGCGCCTGAAACGAGCGAAATAAAACAGTTAGCCCGTATCGGTCAGCAGTGGCTAATTGGCATTTGCGTAATTCGGTATAGTTTAGTAATTCTTTTGGCTGCCATGCCATTAAAACACTACAGCAACTGGCGCGGGCTAATTCTACAAAAGCTGCAATAAAGTCCGTTTTGTTGTGCGTTTGCACAACTAGAAGCTGGGCTAAGGGTATTTTGGCGTCAATAAGAGCGGGAGCAAAAGGCCGCGCAGGAGGGTTAAGTAATACCGCATGGGTATTGGGTTGTTGTGTAAGTTGTGTCTTTAATGCTGGCGTAAATAACTGCCAGTCGCCGGTGCCTGCGGTAGGTTGAACAACCTCTATAAGACTACCAAGCGGCCAGCCATTATTCAGTAATTGCTGGTTGAGCTCTGGGTATCCGCTGTCGAGAGCTTCCTTGTGTCCCTGTTTTTGGACATGGCCTTTCCATATGTCGCTACGTTGCAGCAGGCTCTCTAATGAAGGCGCAGCGGTCTTTGTTGGTTTGTCGGTGTGCGTCATGTTGAGTATTAGCTAAAAAGGGTTGGGCGGCAAAAGCTCGCTTTTCACTTGCATGTATGTATATACAGTATAGCGACCTAATCATTCTGGCAAGTATGAATTTTGGCAACGTTGTGCCGGAATGCGATAATGGGTGTTTAGTGAAACAGTAGGTTAGGGGCAGTAGTAGGTTCTAACGCTTAAGGTGATTGATTATGGGTAAGCTGTACGGCGCCGTAGAGGCGGGTGGGACTAAGTTTATATGTGCGGTTGGGCGCGGGCCTAATGAGATTGAAACAGTACAAATTGCAACCATTACGCCAACTGAAACATTGGCCCAAGTGATTGAATTCTTTAAACCGTACGCGTCTACACTTACCGCGCTAGGCGTTGGTTCGTTTGGGCCTATAGACCTGAATCGCGAATCGCCAACCTATGGTTATATAACCTCCACGCCTAAGCCTGGCTGGGCGCAAACGGACATCTTAGGCGTACTTCGTGAACACTTTGACGTCCCTATTGGGTTTGATACAGATGTTAACGCGGCAGCTCTCGGTGAGGGTGTGTGGGGAGCCGCACAAGGCCTGGATGACTATATTTATATCACCATCGGAACCGGTATTGGCGGCGGGGTTGTGAGCGGTGGTCGTCTTGTTCACGGGTTACTGCACCCAGAATTGGGACACTGTTTTATCCCAAAACGAGCAGGTGATGATTATAAGGGGCGTTGTCCTTTTCATGGCGATTTGTGTTTTGAGGGATTGGCTGCGGGGCCGGCAATAGAAGAGCGCTGGCAAACGCCAGGTGTGGCTTTGCCTGTTGATCACCCAGCATGGGAGTTAGAGGCGGACTATATTGCAAAAGCACTCGTGACGTTTATCGCTACGTTATCACCTCAAAAGATTATTTTGGGTGGTGGTGTTATGGCGCAGTCGCAGGTCATTACTCAAGTGCGTGAAAAGGTTCCGGCATATTTAAATGGCTATATTCAGCACCCTGCTATAACCGATAATATTGAACAGACAATTGTCCTGCCGGGGCTTGGCAGTCAGGCGGGAATACTGGGTGCAATGGTGTTGGCACAGCAAGTGGAGTGTTAAAAGTGGCAAAAATTCAGGTTGATCATTTTTCAGATGTCTTGTGTATTTGGGCGTATGTTTCACATATTCGGATTGCTGAGCTTCAGTCAGAATTTGGCGATGATATTGCTATTGAGGTTCATTTCTTTCCCGTTTTTGGTGATGTGCCAGGAAAAATAAAAAAGGCATGGGGCGATCGAGGTGGAATAGCGGCCTATAGTCAGCATGTACAAGACGTAGCCGAACCGTTTGAGCACATTACGCTTCACGAGGATGTCTGGCTCAAAAATACGCCGCAATCTTCTTTACCCGTTCATTTATTCTTGGCAGCGGCTAGATTAGCGGAGCAACAAGAACGCACTGAAGTGGGCGTTTTTTCGCGATACATGACGTTGGTACGAGAGGCGTTTTTTGTACATGCTCGCGACGTTGCTCAGTATAAAACGTTATTGTTACTTGCCGATGAAGCAGGACTTCCCGTCGATATTGTGCGTCAAAGCGTTGAGAGCGGAGAGGCGCACGCCATTATTTGCCGTGACATGTATAAAGCCGTTGAGTTAGGCATAAAATCGAGCCCAACGTTGCTGTTTAATGAAGGACGACAGCAGTTAGCGGGTAACGTTGGGTATCGTATTATCGAAGCAAATGTTAGAGAGCTTTTGGATAATCCTGCGGGCCAGCAATCATGGTGTTGACGCGAGCGAGTGCAGGTATAGCACTCGCTTAATATTATCCTCTTCCCCCAACCCAAAGTTCTATTTAATTCATTAAAAACATGCGCTAAAGGCATGTTTTTTTGTTCTACGCCTGTCATTTTTCTGTCACGCAATACTCATAAATATGTCATGAGCTTGCGCTAAAGTGATCGAAATGGAGGGTGTAACATGCGTCTATTTCATACTATACATCAAATCGATTTAATGACTTTTGATTGGTGCTTACGCCGTAAGCACCGAGAGTTGGCTGTGGTGTTAAGCCGATACGTATCGCGGGTTGCCGACGGCCCTCTCTACGCTGTTATCGTATTTGTTTTCATGCTGCTAGAACAATGGCACATGGTTAAACTGATGGTTGTAGCGTTTCTTATTGAGCGAGCACTGTATTGTATTTTTAAATCCTCTTTTCGTCGCAATAGGCCTGCAGTTGCTATCCCAGGCTATAAAAGCGAGGTTGTTCCTTCCGATCAATTTAGTTTCCCCTCAGGGCATACCTCAGCCGCATTTTTAGTTGCCTGCGCGCTGGTGGGGGCGTACCCCGCATTGGGATGGCTGTTGTACCCCTGGGCCGTGAGCGTTGGTGCGGCAAGGGTGATGCTTGGTGTGCACTTCCCTACAGACGTTATGGCGGGTGCGTTACTTGGCCATACCATATGCTTGCTTGTTCTAGCGGCACTCTAATTATAATTGTGTGCAAGACGACATCGTAGCGAGTTAACTTACAATAAGAGTGACGAATGAAAATACTTTATGGTGTCCAAGGAACGGGTAATGGTCATATTAGTCGCGCACGCGCGATGAATAAATATTTAAAAGAAAACGAGATAGATGTGGATTATGTCTTCTCGGGGCGAGAAAGAAATAAGTATTTCGACATGGAAGAGTTTGGAGCGTGGCGAGATTTCAAAGGTTTAACGTTTGTACACAATGCTGGAAAATTAAGTGTTATAAGGACATTAAAAGATGCAAAATTCAAACAGCTTTGGCAGGATATTAACAGCCTGGAGGTCGACAACTACGATTTGATCGTGACCGATTTTGAACCGATTACGGCATGGGCTGCTAAGCGGGCGGGGAAGTTTTGTCTAGGCGTGGGCCATCAATATGCCTTTGAACATAAGGTGCCACGTAGAGGCGATGACTTTATTGCCCGCACAATAATGTCGTCCTTTGCTCCTGCCTCCGAAGGGTTGGGGTTACATTGGCATCACTTTAATCAAGCGATATTACCGCCTATTGTGGAGTTAGACCCTGTGGCGGACCCCGTGGATAAAAAGAAAATTTTGGTGTACTTGGGGTTTGAGGATAGCGACGAAGTTATTCGTTTGCTTGAGCCATTTGAAGAATATAGTTTTTATTATTATGGGCCATTTTACGAGTACCAAAGTTTGGGCCATATTAAGCTTAAACCGTTGTCGCGTGATGGTTTTAAATACGACTTGGCAACGGCGAATGGTGTTATATGCAATGCCGGTTTTGAACTGTCTAGCGAGGCAATTCAGCTGGGTAAAAAATTGTTGGTTAAACCGCTAATGGGACAGCTTGAGCAGCTATCAAATGCGAAAGCAATGGAGGAGCTCGATTTAGCGATGACAATGGAGTTTTTAGACAAAAAAATTGTGGGTGAATGGTTAGATGATTTCCCTACTAAACGCGTGACTTACCCAAATGTAGCAAAGGCCATTGCCGAATGGATTGCCGCAGAAAGCTGGACACTGGAAGGCTCAAAAAACAAGTTAATTGAAACCCTGTGGAGCCATGTTGAGGGGCATGGGTTACCCTCTTTTGACAATAGTGGCTTGCAGCCTGTATTCATTGAATAATCAACGTTATGTTATTGGAGTGTTCGTTTGGTGAGGCGTATTTAAGCGATAGAGCGGCAAGGTTTGTTGAAGATGTTGGCCCGTACCCATAAAAAAAAGAATAGTTTTATGGGTGTTTCGGCCAATAGGGGACGCTCTATTTGGGGAGAGGTGCTCATTATAAAGGTGTTGGTACTTATAGTTTCGTAAATAAATAAAGCGCTGTTAACCAGCCCGCAGCGGCGACCAGTTTCCACGTTAACACTGGGTCGCGCTCTAACAGCGGCACTTCCTCTGGCGTTGTCCATTTCGTGTTGGGGCTACGCAGGTCTTTAACCCATTCCGATAGGGCAGAATAACGAGCGTTTGGTTGAATACTTAAAGCTTTTTCTAGTGCTTTATCGAGCCAAAAAGGTACCAGTGGATTGTGCTGTCGAGCAGGAATGTAGTTTAATTTTTGAAAGCTTTTTAAATCCTTCGCGTTGCTATAGGCTTCTCCATAAGGCTGTTTTTGGGTTAGCATTTCATAGAGTAAAACAGCGAGAGAGAATTGATCTGATTTTTGTCCCACGGTACCGCCGTAACGATACTCAGGGGCGGAATAGTCTAGAGTACCTAAAATTGTGTCGCGCTGAAACGGCGAGCCAATCTCGTGAATACCCGCGACCCAGCAGGAGCCAAAGTCAATTATCGTGGCGCCTTGAATTCCTACAACGATATTTCCCGGTTTAATATCTTGGTGTAAGGTATCTTTTCGGTGAAAGGCGCGAATACCTTTTACCATTTGCTCCAACAGTTCGATGGCATCGGTAATGGCAAAGGGAGCACGCTCTTTTATTAATTGCTCTAAGGTTGGGCCGGCAACATGCTCTGTTAAATAGTACAGCGTTTTTCGGACATGCGGGGGCGTGACGACTCGAGCAACTTGTGGGTTTTGAATGCGCGCGCCAATCCAAGATTCCATCACAAAACGTTCAATGTAAGCGGGGTCATCATCATAATTCACCGAAGGTGTTTTCATGACTAATGGTTTGCCATCACTATTCTTAACTAAATAAACCTGACTTCTTTCCGATTCATGTAGAATTTTTTCAACGGTCATGCCATCAATCTTATTGCCGGCTTCCAGTAGGGGAGGGAATGGCAGCTTAGATAGTACATTGACGGCGTCGGCTTGAGAGGGTGTACCAATCGAAACAATCTTAACCGCCTGAACACTAATGTTATCTTTTGTCTCGTACTTTACTGCGAGCGCGGACAAGGTCTCCGTGATGGTTTCTGGAAAATCTTGGTGTTCTAATACCAGTTTTTTAAATTCTCGCGAGGGAATGGCATCGTGTATGCCGTCGGAGGTTAAAACAAACAGGTCGCCAGGTTCGATTTCCTCCATTTGCATGTCCACTTCAAGCGTTATGTCGGCACCTAGAGCGCGGCTTAAATAGGTGGTGTCTTTATCGATACGTTGCGTGTGATCACGTGTTAACTGTTCGAGTTGGTTCTCTCTTACGCGGTAGATACGAGTGTCGCCAATATGAAACGTGAAACTTTTATCGCCTTTTAAAATAAGTGCACTAAAGGTTGTAAGGTAGCCTTCGCCACGGACACTGTTTTGGCTTTGCCCCCACAAATATTGGTTAAGCGACCGAATAACCTGCATTGCCGACTGCTGCGTTCGCCAAGTGTCGGGCGTAGCATAATAGTCGGTTAGAAACCCCGTAATGGCTGATTGACTTGCTTGCCGTGCGGCGGAGCTACTGCTTACGCCGTCGGCTACGGCAATGGCGATACCTTTTGTCGCAAGCGTGGTTTGTTGATCGTTAGAAGGAATGCGAGCGCCGACGGTATCTTGGTTTTCAGGCTTGTTGGGGCCTTTGTCACTGTATTGGGAGAGTGCAATTTTGAGGGACGATTTTAAGTGGTCCACTGTAGGTCCTTGTCGCGTTTGGTAGCGTTATCCTATCACTATTTTAAATGTATGGCGTTAGCGGTAGATCGGAGTACACCAGTGGCAATAATAGAGAGAATAGTCGAAATAAAGGGGCGTTAGCCTGCGTCTTGGTTGTGTGTATTACGGTAGGACGTCATTAAAAAAAGGAGGGGATGAAATACATCCCCCCCTTTTTGTTGACGAGCTTAGGTCAACTCAATTTTCTGCACGGTACCATCTGGAAGTACTTCAGTCATATGCCCTTCGGGCTCTTCTAAAAACTGAACAATCACAAAGATAACCGCAGCACAGCCTCCAATAATTAAAAAGAAGGTACTTGCATCGACAAAGCTATAGGCGGTTAGAAACGTAACGGCACCAACGTTACCGTAGGCACCTGCCATGCCGGCAATTTGGCCTGTCATGCGGCGTTTAACTAAAGGCACCATGGCAAACACGGCACCCTCTCCAGCTTGAACAAAGAAGGAACAACACATAACGGCGACAACCGCTAAAAATATAGGCCAGCCTGAATCGATTTGAGAGAGAATGCAATAGCCTACAGTGAGGCCAGCTATAAAAATGGAAAGTGATTTGCGACGGCCAAATCGGTCTGAAATATAACCGCCGCCTGGGCGCGCAATCAAATTCATAAAAGCAAAGACTGCACCGAGGGCGCCGGCTTGAACTAAGCTCAAGCTGGTAAATGTTTCGAGAAAAAAGGCCGGCAGCATCGAGACAACGGCGAGCTCTGAGCCAAAGGTTACAAAATAGGCCCAGTCTAAAATCGCAACTTGCTTGAATTTGTATTTGTCATGCTCAGGAGCGCCGTGCGCGAGCATCTCTTTGTTAACTTTATAAATTTGAGAAAACTGGAAAACAAATAGCGCAACCAGTACACCATAAAAGGTGTAGGTGGCCGTTTGGCTTAACAATTTAACGCCCGCTGGAGATAGTTTCCACGCTAATACTGCCAGAATAAGATACATGGGAATATTCATGGCTAAATAGAAGTAAAAATCTTTCTTGCTGGTAACTTCTAAACCACCGGATTTTTTTGGCTTAAAGTAGGTAGAGCCTTTGGGTGTGTTACGTGCTTTCCAATAGAAGATAAAACCATACACGAATGCAATTACGCCCGTGGACGCAATCGCGTAGCGCCAGCCATCGTCCCCGCCATACAATAATGCCACGGTGGGTAAAGAGAACGCTGCAGCCGCTGAACCGAAATTACCCCAGCCGCCGTACACGCCTTCGGCCAAGCCAACTTGACGAGCTGGAAACCACTCGCCAACCATGCGAATACCAATAACAAACCCAGCACCGGCAAAACCCATAGCGAAGCGCATAATAGCGAGTTGTTCGAAGCTGGTGGCAAAGGCAAAGCCTAAGCAAAGAAGGCCGGATACTACGAGTAAGCAGCTGAAAACAATACGTGGCCCAAATTTGTCCACCAAAATACCAATGACAATTCGCGCTGGAATAGTAAGCGCCACGTTTAAAATAAGCAGGGCTTTCCACTGAGCCCCTGTCATATTAAAGGCCTCCATGATAAGCGGTTTCATGGGAGCATGAGAAAACCACATGACAAAGGTTAAAAAGAATGCAAACCAAGTGAGGTGCAGCGTGCGGATATTAGTTTGTGAAAAATCCAGCAGGTTTAACTTAGAGGAACTCATACGGTTTCCTTCTTCTCCTAAAAAATGTGGATGAGTTACACCGGTGCGGTGATCGCTCATATTGAAATGTTTGATTAACACCTAGCAATCGTCATGCCAGCACCGTTATGGCTCGATAAAGCCCAGTAAGGACCTTGTTAAAAGGGTTTCTGAATAAAAAACAAACATAGTTGTGACCGTATGCTGTGCGTTTCGGCTCGTTTTTGGTGCGCTTTAGGTGGGAGTAAGCGTGCAAGATAAATGTGCGATAGTATGCGCGGCTGGAGATCGATGATTGGATGAAAGAATTATGGCAAAACGACCCTCAACAAAAAGCAAAAGCCCGAAACCTGCGGTAAACCAAAAGAAAAGGCCGGCGCAGCAATGGCGAACGCGACTTGGCTTACACGTTCAAGCACTTAGTTTTGGCTTGTTAACGCTAATCGTGGCGTTTACGGTCAGCTGGGTGGTATTGGCAAAATATGATTTTATGTACGGAGTTTGGCTCGATCATGGTGGAATTGGGCAAGGAATAGATACCTATGGCCCGCAAAATCGATATAAGACGGGATTTGGTGACACGACTCGAGATGAGCGCATTAGGGTGTTTAGTGAGATAAATAGCAGTGTACATCGAGGCGGGGAAGGCTTAGCCGACATTACGTATACGTCACCGAGTAGCGATGGAGTGCACGTGCTATTGCGATCACCTGAGGTGATTCACCTGCAAGATGTGGCCAATTTGATCGATGTTTTATTTGGCGTTGCGTTTATATCCGTTATTTTGTGGTGTGGCGTGAGCGGGTATCTATTACTCGTGGAGCGTTCTATGCCTTCACTTAAACAGCAAAGTATGGCGGTGTTAGCGTTAACGGTTCCGGCCATTGTTCTGGTGTTAATACTCGGCCCAACGGATGTGTTCAATCAGTTTCATATATGGATATTTCCCGCGGGGCATGAATGGTTTTTTTATTATCAAGATTCGCTCATGTCGACATTGATGCTAGCCCCAACACTTTTTGGATGGATAGCCATCGCGTTATTAGTGGCGGCGGCGGTAAGCTTCGTGGTTATTCAGGGCGTGTTACAGGTGGCGGCCACAACTGTACCGCGACTTTTAACGCGCAAGTAGGTATATAACCGCAAGGGCTAGAATAGCCGATAGGCTTTGCCAAAAGGCTACAGGGTTTCGGTCTAGTAACGGTGGCTGTGTTTTGGTGAGAAATTCACGGCTGGGCCTGCGTAAATCGGCGATGAATTCTGAAAAAGCATCGTAGCGTTTGTAAGGGTTAGGGTGTAATACTGTCTTGAGCGTGTCGTCAATCCAAGCGGGAATTTCGCGTTTGTCATGTAGCGCGGTTCTATACCGTAAGTTTCGTTGTGCGGAGGGTGTTCTGGCTTTGGCGACCTCGGCTCCATAGGGAAGGTTGCCCGTTAACATCTGATAGGTAATAACCCCTAGAGAGAATAGATCCGAACGCGGTGTGCCTGGTTCTCCCAAAAAATATTCGGGTGCTGTGTATTGTGCGGTTCCGAGAATATTTTGTCGTTCAATTGCGGTTGTAATCTCCATAATTCCTGCAACTTTCGTTGCGCCAAAATCGATAATTTTTACGGTTCCCGTTGCGTCGATCATAATGTTTTCAGGCCGTAAGTCTTGATGTAACATTTCTAACCGATGAAAAGCCCGCAACCCCTTTGCAATTTGTTCCACAATTTCTCTAACGCTTTCGAGTGTGGGTTTTGGGTTGTCTATCATCCATTGGGTTAGTGTTTGGCCGTCGATAAACTCGGTTGCAATATAGATAAAGTGCCGTTGCCGTGTTTGCGAACAAGGCTTTAGTACATAGGGGTTATCTATGCGCTTGGCGACCCATTCCTCCATTAAAAAACGTTCTAGGTAGGCTGAATCGTTTCTCAAGTCGATAGAGGGGATTTTGATGATAGTGGGTGTTTTGGTTTCGTTATCCTCCGCTAAATAGACATGGCTACGACTACTGCCGTATATCTTCCTCAAAATGGTATAACCATCAAATTGTGCACGAGCCTCCAGTAATGGTGGGAATGGTAACTCGCTGTATTGTTGGTAAATTGCGCGTGTATCGTGGCTTGGTAACGTATTAATACGTACAACTTGTGCAGTAAGGTTGTCGGTGCTGCCATTGTCGAAGGCTGCCTCTACAATAAATTTTGCGGCGGTATTTAAATCTTGCTGGTGAGCGTTAATAGTCTCGGTAATGAGCTGGTCATTCGCAAATTCATAAACACCGTCAGAAGCAAGAATAAAGATGTCGCCTTCGGCAACGGGTAAGGCCTTGTAGTCAATTTCGAGATGTGAATTAATACCTAAACCTCGGCTTAGGTAGCTTTGCTCTTGTGAAACCCAAAGCCTATGATCCTGAGTAAGCTGTTCTAATGCGTTGTTATGTAGCCGGTAGATGCGAGTATCGCCAATATGAAAAATGTGCGCGGTATCCGACTTTATAATCAGTGCACTTAACGTACAGACATACCCGCGGTCTTTATCGTAGCGGTATTGGCTTTGTTGTGTTTGGGCAAATAGCCATGAGTTGGTTGCCATTAACACTTGTTGCGCGGATTTTTTAGTGGACCAAGCCTCAGATGTACAGTAATAATCTTGTAAAAAACTGGTGACCGCCGATTCACTGGCTATTTGGCTAACCTGACTACTGCTAATGCCATCGGCTATCGCAATGGCAATACCCTTAGAGCTAAGTTGAGGTTCTGCTGGGCAGTAACTTCCGTGAAAATCCTGATTAATATCCTTGCGGCCTTTATGTGAATATTGGCCAATCGAAAGTGTGAGCGGCTGATTTTTTGTAGGGCTAGAAGGGCGTGGCTGCTGGGTAGTCATTGTTATCGCTTCGCCCCAAGGGGCAGGTTAACCGTGAGAGAGGTGTTTAAATTTAAATAAAGGACGGTAGAGCGTGCTGCTCGAGAACGATGGCCGCCGTTTAGGGGCGGCACCCATTGCCCAAAAACTACCAGTTATTGTACTTTAAAAATTTCCCATTCATTGTAATTAATACGCGATCCCCTTTGGGGTCTTCAATTTTATCGACATCGAGCGAGAAATCGATAGCGCTCATAATGCCGTCACCAAATTTTTCTTGGATGATTGCTTTTAAGGTGGTGCCATAAACACCGGTAATTTCATGGAAGCGATAGATTAGGGGGTCGGTGGCAATCGATTGCTCCCACGTTTTTGTTGGATAGGCTTCAAGTGCGGCAACAACGTCTTCTTCCAGGGCTAAATATTCAACAATGGCGAGTGCAATGTCTTTGGGTGCGCTATTCATGCCTAAGCAAGCGGAGGCTAACCACACGGGTGAGAGATTTAAATCTTCCCCAATTTTTTCCCATGTTAAACCTTTTTTTGCTTTGGCGGTAACAATGGTATCGGTCATGCTTTGTTTGTTCATGCGTATTCCTTATCTGTTGGCAGACCCTTATTGTTTTATAAAAACGTTAAGGGTCCGTGGAATAAAGTGTTTTATAACGGGCACAAAAGTAGTCGTGTAGCACGCTAAAACTCTCCCTTGGATATTGCGCCTTTCATGGCACCTTCTATTGCGCTATTTATGGTGCTACCAAGAGAGAGGGGCCGAATGTTTACCTGAACGCTGGGTGATTTCTAGGTGTTGATTAAAGAGAGCGTCTTGGCCCAGTACGCAAATGAGTACTGTAAAGTGTTAACCCTGTGAAGAGTAAACCACCGACAAGATTACCAAGTACGGTAGGTATTTCGTTCCATATTAAGTAATCCATTATTGAAAAGTCGCCGCCCATAATAATGCCTGAGGGGAACAAGAACATATTCACTACTGAGTGCTCAAACGTCATAAAGAAAAACAGCATAATCGGCATCCACATGGCGATAACTTTGCCGCTTACGTGGGTAGATATCATTGCACCAACAACACCGGTTGAAACCATCCAGTTACAGAGCATGCCTCGGAAGAAAATAGTGAACCATCCAGAAGCACCATAGGCGGCGTAACCCAAGGTACGGCTTTCGCCAATACCCGCAATTTTTTGGCCTACAGCCCCCGGTTCAACGGAAAATCCGTAGGTAAAGACAAACGCCATCATAAACGCAACCGTTAAAGCGCCTGCGAAATTACCCAAAAATACTAAGCCCCAATTTTTTAAGACCCCCTTCACGGTTACACCTGGACGTTTGTCGATAAGCGCCAGTGGCGTGAGCACGAATACACCGGTGAGTAAATCAAAGCCCAGCAAATAGAGCATACAGAAGCCAATGGGGAACAGAACGGCACCAAGAAGTGGGACGCCGGTTTGTACCGTCACCGTAATTGCAAATACCGCGGCCAGCGCCAGAATGGCACCCGCCATATAGGCGCGAATAAGTGTGTCGCGTGTGGACATAAATATTTTCGATTCACCTGCGTCTACCATTTTGGCGACGAATTCGGAGGGTACTAAATAAGACATAATGATTTCTCTGTTATATAGGTGCGTTTTGATTGATGTTGGTAGGTGCGGCCCTACGTACACTGAACAAGGCAATTATTACGCCTACTTGTGCGAATATTGGTTAAGGGTTTGTTTTATATAAATAAAAATTAGTTTTTTTAGAATATTTTAAACAGTAATTGCCATGGCATGCCTCATGAAAGGGCTTTCTTTGCTATATGCTGGTGCGATAGGTGAAGTAGACGAAGCCTTTATGTTGAGTATTGGTCGTGATTTTGCCCATAAGAAAAAGAGCATGATGGAGGTTTAACATGTTAGCCGGTTGGCTATTTTTTTCGCGGAAAAGAGTGTGTGTTGCGCTTTGATTAGTGTCCACTAAAGTTAAATATTCGGGCGCAATTGCATCAATCTATACGCGGTTTTTAGAGCGCCAACGTTAACGGGGAGGAGAGATGGCTTGATGTCGTCACGTATCGCATATAGCGACTGTAATTCGATGAATACAGCGTGATAGGCGTGCTCCACTACCACGAGCGGTAGTTTTTGCCGCGTCGGGCGGGCCTGCGCAATAGCCGGCAAGGGTAGGTGGGCCAGGTAAACATAATAAGAAGCGGTAAAGGGTTGTATATTAGATAATACTAAATTAGTATTACCTCTTCTTTGGGTGAGTTGCTCTAGAGTTCTTTTGCGGCGTAATTCGAGGCTATAGGGCGCATAAACGGTACCGTTTAATATTATTGTTGATTTATAACGCTATATGAAGAGGTTGGTAGTATGACCATTACACCTAAAAAAACGAATATTGATAGTTTAGTGTTTAGATTTGCGGGCATTTTCATTTTACTCAGTGTGTTTCTGGGGCATTTTCATCACGAGAACTGGTTGTGGTTTACGGTGTTCGTAGGGGCCAATTTACTGCAGGCGTCGTTCACGGGTTTTTGCCCGTTGGCGATGATATTGAAAAAAATAGGTGTTCAGTCGGGCATGGCTTTTCGCGGAGATTAGCGACACTTATAAAGTGGGTTCTCATAAACATTTATACAATAGGACGGTAGGCATGCAGTGTTTTGATTTTACGCACGGCGCCATCACGAGAAGCTGGCGTTGGTTAGGTTTATTGAGCGCGGTGCTGCTGGTGTTTGCTTGTGGCAATGAGTTGAATACGCCCAGTACCAAAGCGTTTTCACCACTGGCTGAATCGCTAGAGACCGAGGCTGTGGCATGGCGGGTGGTGGCTAGCGAAACCTCGTTTGACGGTGTGGTTGAAGCGGTGAATCAGGCGGTGGTGTCGGCGCAAACAAGTGGTCGAATTGTCGAGCTTCCTTTTGATGTAGGGGATTATGTGGCACAAGGTGATGTTATTGCGCGGTTCACCGATGCTGAACAGCAAGCCGCATTGCGGGTTGCACAAGCACGTGTTGAAGAAGCCAATGCGCGATTTACAGAAGCAGATGAGCAGCTTGCCAGAGTGGCTGATGTATATGCGCGCGGTATGGTGGCAAAAGCGGGCTTAGATCAAGCAAAAGCGACACAACAAGCGGCGCTCGCACGCAGTGATTCTGCCCGTGCAGGTGAACAGGATGCCCATGAGCGTTTGGCGCATACCGTGGTTATTGCGCCCTATAGCGGGATTGTGGTTAAGCGACTGACTGATGTGGGCGCCACTGTTGTGCCGGGGTCTCCCTTACTTGAAGGGCTTTCGTTACAGCATTTGCGTGTACAAGTCGATGTGCCTCAAGACCATATTGGTTTACTGCGTAAGCATAAAAAAGCACGCGTAATACTGGCGAATGGCGATTCTGTTGCGGTCACTGATATTCGTATTCCACCTAGCGCAAAAAGTAACACGCATAGCTTTGGTGTTCTATTGACGTTGCCAGAAGGCCAATATGAAGAGCCTGTTTTTCCCGGCACTTTAGTGAAAGTTGCGTTGCCGCACGGAGAGCAGCGACAGCTATTGGTGCCAGAAAAAGCGGTTGCACGTAGGGGCGAAGTCACGGCGCTTTATATCGTCTCGCAGCCTGAACCAAACGTTTGGGATATAGAATTTCGCTATGTACGCTTAGGCACGCCAATCAGTGAACACCATGCGATTGTATTGTCCGGTTTAGAGGCGGGCGAACAGATTGCGTTAGACCCCATTGCGGCGGCGGCAGCTTATAAAATGCAAACATTCAACTAGCGTATGCCGCACGTAATTATAGTAACAAGATTAAGTTTTAATTAGACCGGATAAAAACATGGAACACTCTTCGACACTCGGTTTCTCGGGTCGCCTTGCAAAAGCTTTTCTTACGTCAGAAATAACACCGCTATTAGCCTTGACGGGTTTCTTGTTAGGTGTGTTTGCTGTTTTGGTGACACCAAGAGAAGAGGAACCGCAAATAAATGTCACTTTTGCAAATGTTTTTATTCCGTTTCCCGGCGCGTCGGCGAAAGAAGTTGAATCGTTAGTGACTACGCCTGCGGAACAAATTGTGTCAGAAATAAAAGGGGTAAAGCATGTTTACTCTGCATCACAGGCAGGAATGGCGGCGCTCACCGTTCGTTTTAAGGTGGGAGAGCCTCGCACAGAGGCAATTGTGCGTTTATACAATGCATTCTATTCGAATCAAGATGCGTTGCCCTATAATTTAGGTGTGGGGCAGCCATTGATAAAACCCAAAGGTATTGATGATGTACCCGTGGTGACCGGCACATTATGGAGTCAAAACCCTGATATTAGTGCTGCGGATTTATTGCATATAGCACATGCCATGGAAACCGAATTACAGCGAGTTCCCGGTACGCGTGATATTAATACCATTGGCGGAGCAGCAACAATTGTACAGGTTAAATTTGATCCCTCTCGTTTAGCGGCTTATGGATTATCGTTAGGGGACTTACGTGAAAGTTTGTCGTCGGCCAATGCGTCAGCTGACGCTGGCGCAATTGTTCACCACAATACTGATATTAATATTCAAGCGGGAAATTTTCTAACCACTGAAAGTGATGTGGCTGAACTAGTGGTAGGCGTTGTTAACGGTGTACCGGTATTTTTACGGGATGTTGCAACAGTCTCTTTAACCACCGAAACGCCTCGAAACTATGTAAGTTATGGCGTTGGCGCTGCACATGCCTTACCGCCGGCGCGCTATCCTGCGGTGACCTTGTCCGTGTCGAAAAAAAGTGGCGAGAATGCTGTTGAGGTTGCCGATGCGGTGATTGATCGTTTCAACCAAATGAAAGGTCTTTATTTTCCTGATGGAATTGAAGCCACTATTACACGAAATTATGGCGAAACTGCAGAAGAGAAAGCGCAAACGCTAATAAAAAAATTATTATTTGCCACCCTCTCGGTAATTGTCTTAGTGATGTTGGTATTGGGTAAGCGTGAGGCGATAGTGGTAGGGGTAGCGGTGGTCGCAACCTTGGCCATTACACTATTTGCGTCGTGGGCGTGGGGCTTTACGTTAAATCGAGTGTCATTGTTTGCGTTAATATTTTCAATTGGTATTTTGGTGGACGATGCCATTGTGGTGGTAGAAAATATTCACCGGCATATGAGATTGGGTAAGGGTACATTAAAGGACATTATTCCCATTGCGGTGGATGAAGTAGGCGGGCCAACCATTTTAGCGACGTTCACGGTTATTGCAGCACTTTTGCCCATGGCGTTTGTGACGGGATTAATGGGGCCTTACATGCGGCCGATTCCTATTAATGCTTCTATTGGCATGTTGATCTCGTTAGCAGTAGCTTTTATCGTAACGCCTTGGTTGTTTTTGCGTTTATTTAAACGGGATTCGCATCATAAAAATAGTAATGAAAATAAACCTTTTACAGAGAGTAGCAACCCAAAAGATACGCGGCTGCACGTTTTTTTTACACGAATACTTAACCCCTTTTTACAGGGAAAAGACGGCCGTAAAAATCGTGTCTTTTTACTGGTGGGTATTCTCGGTTTAATTGGCCTGTCGCTAAGCCTAGTGGTTTCTCAGGCGGTAATTATGAAAATGCTACCGTTTGACAATAAAAGTGAGTTTCAAGTTGTCGTTGATATGCCTGAAGGAACATCACTGGAGCAAACACATAGAGTATTACAGGCACTGGCCAATGATTTAGAGTCCCTCCCCGAAATGCTGGATTACCAGCTATACGCCGGTACCGCAGCACCCATTAATTTTAACGGATTGGTGCGGCAATATTATTTGCGGAACGAACCGCACTTAGGTGATATCCAGGTCAACCTTGTTCACAAAAGTAAACGTAGTCGAAAAAGCCACGCCATTGCTTTGCAGGCTCGAACACTGATGGCCGATACCGCCCAACAATTTAAGGCCAATGTTAAAGTGATAGAAATGCCGCCGGGCCCGCCAGTAATGGCCCCGCTGGTGGCTGAAATATATGGATTGGATTACCCTCGCCAATTGGCGGTGGCACAAGAGGTAAGAGGGCTGTTTAGTGCGACGGATGATGTAGTGGATGTTGATGACACTATTGAGGCTCCGCAAGAAAAGTGGGTGTTAATTGTGGATAGGGCGCGCGCGGCAAAACTTGGCGTGAGCCAGCGAACCATTATTGCGGATATTACGGCGGCGGTACGCGGAGAGGATATGACGTACCTGCATGATGAGCACGCCAAGCAGGCGATACCTGTGCGAGCGACGCTACCGTCGGTGCAAAAAGGTGATTTATTGGCGTTGCAAAATTTACGTGTGCGTACGAGGAATGGCGACCTCGTTGCGCTTTCAGAAGTCACACAATTGAAAAAACAGGTGCGCGACCAAACGATCTACCATAAAGATTTATTACCGGTGGTTTATGTTACCGGTGATGCCGCAGGCGATACTGATAGCCCACTTTATGGGTTGGCAACGATTGCTAACGCGTTAGCACAAAGCCCTGTTGAGGGTACCGTTATAGAGCAGTTTTATATTCAACAGCCTCAAAACCCTTATCGATGGAGCTTGAAGTGGGACGGCGAGTGGCAAGTGACGTATGAAACATTCAGGGATATGGGAATAGCCTATTCCATCGGGCTTATTATGATTTATTTGCTCGTCGTTGCTCAATTTAGATCATATTCAATACCCTTAATTATTATGGCGCCAATACCCTTAACCATTATCGGTATTATGCCGGGGCATGCGTTGCTTGGGCAGCAGTTCACCGCACCCTCGATGATTGGCATGATTGCACTTGCGGGCATAATCGTACGTAATTCAATTTTGCTAGTGGATTTTATTCAACAGCAAGTGCGTGCGGGTAAAAATTTACAGGCGGCTACTATTGAGGCCGCCGCTGTACGGTCGGTGCCCATTGCTCTGACGGCTTTGGCGGCTATGATGGGGGGCGTATTTATTTTGGACGACCCCATTTTCGGAGGTTTAGCTGTGTCGTTAATTTTTGGCTTGTTAGTTTCCACTATCCTTACGTTGTTGGTTATCCCAGTTGTGTACTACGCTTATGAATACCAACAGCAGCGAAATATTGTGCGACAGCAATAATCGTTCAATATTTTTTAGAGGGGCGCTCAGTTATGAGCAAACAGGGAGTAGTCGTACGTCATCTGACGTCCTTGTTACTGGTTAGTGCAGTGTTAAATTGTCGCGCCGAAGATTATTTATACGATTTATCTCTTGAGGATTTACTACAACTTACGATTACGTCGGCGTCAAAAGTGTCTGATGTGGTGCGCGACGTCCCCGCGTCCGTCACTATTATTACGCGCGATGATATTAGCCTTATGGGCTATGCCTCGCTCGAAGAGCTGTTGATGAATGTGCCGGGCTTTTATCACATAGACACCTATGAGGATTTTCAGGTGGGTGTGCGAGGCACGGTTGGCGGCTCATTAGCCTTTTTGATTAATGGTGTTCAACAACATCCCACTCGTATTAAAACCTTAACGGTACCTAACCGTTCTCGTAGTAACTTACCTATCCAAGCCATAGATCGCATTGAAATTATTCGTGGCCCTTCTTCTGTTATCTATGGCAACAATGCTTTTCTTGGCAGTATCAATATTATTACTAACGATAAACAGCAGGGTACGACCGCCTCGGTAAGCATTGGTGAAAATGGATATTCTTCAGGTTATCTGCGTGTTTTACAAGAATCGGATCGTGGCTATTCTGTACTGAATATTGGCGCCAGCCGAACAAAGGGTATTGGCGGCAACCTCAACGAAGTTATGAGTGAGGAGCAATTAAACCGTGAGTTGATGAGCCCCGAAATGTATCAACGTTTAGACGGGACATTGGAGCAGGAGACCTTTAGTGCCGAAATGAGCGGCCGGCTGGACACGCTGGAATACGGGTTTCGTTATTCGGATATGCATTATGGCTTTTACGCGCTATTTCCAGGTTTTGAGGATGGCAGCAAAATTGATCTAACCAGTTGGGTGGGACATGTAGGGTATGAGCTAAGTTTGAGTGACGCCTACAAAGTGAATATTTCGGGTGTTGCCAGCAATGAAAAGTATTTTGTTGACCCCGATTTTATTATTCCCAGTATTCGCGGGTATCAAAACCAGAACAGTAACCGCATAGAGCTGGAAGGGTTGCTATCTTATGACGCGTCTGAACAGCTGAAGTGGCTGATAGGTGTAAACTATCGACAAATGCGACATGTACAGAACAATGGAGATTTTTTTGAAATTGGTTATTTTAACCTAGCCGAAACCGAGAGCATTGTTAATCTCGCGGCGTTTTCCAATGTAACTTACAAAGTGTCAGAACGTTGGGAGTTGACGGGTGGCTATCGGCATGCCTACGTAGGTGATTATGACGCAATATTCACTGCACTAGATGAGGGTGGGGAAACACTAAACGAACCGTTTAGCGTGGATAGACGCAATGATGAAGCGGTTAAATTGGCGAGCAATTGGCGTTTTACCGATCAAGATGCAGTCAAGGTCATTTATAGTACGGCCACGCAAGATAATAGTTCGATTGAGCTGCTTGAGCCCGAACAAATGAAAACGTATGAGCTCAATTATTTGCATACAGGCAAGAAGAACACCGTATCGGTCTCGCTTTTTGACAATGATATTCGTAATGTTAGGCGCCGTGTAGTGAGGTATAACGGGGATCAAGTAGAGGATGTACTGGATAACCAATCGCACTGGCAAACCAAAGGCGTCGAAGCGATTATAACAACGCGTCCTACGCGCAACCTCATGGCTGAAGTCAGTGGCGTTTATCAAACGAGTAAAGACCTGATCGCACCAGGTGCAACGGTAGGTTATTCACCACAGAGCCAAATGAAGTTTAAGTTGGGTTACGGGGTTGATGCTTGGCGCTACAGCACTTCGTTAGTGTATGTGAGTGATATGCACTCTACTTTTGGGATCGATTACCGAGAAGAGAACCCCGATGATCAGATTCAGTATTTAGGTAGCCCTGTGGATAGCTACCTGCTGGTGAATGCGAATATTCGCTATCAGCGTGAGAGTAAGCCTTGGTTTGTCAATATGCATGGTTTTAATCTTACGGACAGTGATATTCGTTACCCAGCCAATGAACTGGCTGATTTTGAATACGGTGCCTTTGGGCCAGGTTGTCAGATTGTCCTAACATTTGGTATCGACTTATAGCCTTTCTCTTTTATAGTCTCCAGGCGCGCTTCCCAGCCGATATTTCGGCTGTGAGCATTGTTAAATTGCCTTCATTTTGCGCTTATTTATCCCTGTTACGGTTTCGTATGATCGCCTATTAAAGCGGCCATCCGGTCTACATCTGGCATGCGACGGTCCCTTAATAGGGCTTATTATCATTATCCCCTAAATTAAGAAGCGAATCTTTGCTCTACCTATAGCAGGGCAGTATTGCGTATAAATGAACTTAATTATACGTATTTATTGCTGTGAGGAAGTAGTAATCACTAACTTTTAGGTGCGTTGTGGAGACGCCATTGTCGTGCCTGTCGTCCAATTCAGACTTCAGACTGATTGTCTTTACGTATAATTGGGATCAAAATTATTGCTATTGCCGGTATTTAAACGTTTAAATACCGGTAGCGTCGCTTAGCTAGGTGTTTAGCTACGCCATGTAGCTAGGTCAATATAATAATAACGGTGAGAAACCGCATAGGTTTGTTGAGGGGTCGTCCATTGGATAGTGTTCTCTTTAATTTTCACGATATCGTTTTAATCGCAACCATTTTTCTGTGTGCCTTACTGGCGATTATTCTCTTCGATAAACGAAAGGGCCGTGGTTTAGGTAACATTTTTCTAATTGCCTTTTTTATTGCCAGTGCGCTGGTACCCATCGATACCCTGATTAATTTTGGTGCGGCCTTTCGTGGGTGGGCGATTGAGCACTTACCGGATTGGTTTTATATCTTTGACGTGGGTTTTTGGCTGCAAGGGCCGTTATTGCTGTGGTACATACGGTCGATAATCTACAAAAATTATCGGCTACGATTTGTTGATACTTTCTATTTGTTACCTTTTCTGCTGGTTATTATGCATCAGCTGTTGGCCTACCATATTCTTCCTTCAGATGTGAAAGCCGATATTCAGCGCGAATACAATTTAGGGTCTGAAACAACCATTATCTTTTTTATCACGCTGTCGCGCGAATTATTGCGTCTTTACTTTGGCGTTTTGTGCGTTGTAGAAATTCGGTATTACCTGAGCCAGATATCGCCCGACACAATACTTCGATATAAAACCGAGATTGCTTGGTTTAATGCCGGTTTGGTTGGTTTAGTGGGGTTGTGGGGCTGGGCCTGTGCAATAGCGGTAGCGCTCATTGTGAACGTGGAGTTACACACAGGCTTACCCGTGAATCAAATGGGTTTAATGGCGAATTACGGAACGCTGTTTCTAATGGCGGGTTTTGTCGTTGTATTGAGCCGGTACGGTCTATCCGTTACGGGTATTGTGCCCATGTTTGAACGCTCGCTAGTGAGCCCTGTAGTGGGGGGAGAACAACAAGGCATAGAGAGTGAAGAAAAATTAGAAACAGTGGTTAATGAAGTGGCGGCCCCGCCAATCAACCCTGTATATATTGAGCGTTTGGAGGAGTTGATTAGAGTACGAAAAATTTATTTGGAACCGTCGTTAACATTAGAAGTGCTGGCAAACGAAGTGGCAGTTTCACCGCGAACGCTGTCGACCATTTTAAATAAGCATTACGGGTATAATTTTTTTGAATATATTAATACGTATCGTATTGAAGAGGCGAAAAAACTGTTAGTGAGTGATGAATATCAAAATGCCACTATGCTCGATATTATGTACAAAGTGGGGTTTAAAAGTAAGGCTACGTTTAATAATTTTTTTAAGAAGATGGAAGCCATGACACCTAGAGAGTTTAAGAAAAACAATGCGGTAAAAGAATAATCGATAATAGAGCATTACGCTATTAGGGTTAAAATATGGCGGCCAAGTGGCCGCCATATTGTTGTGCGTTTACTTCCAGATTAAAAAAGAAGAGGGCGCAATTTTTTCGTGTAATATTTCAATGTTGTCTCCTGAAAGAGACATTGTACGTAAGCTGTAAACCCTCTCGCCAAGCGCCTCTGAATAGAGGTAGGCAATTTGATTGCCGCTAGGTGAAAATGTGGGGTTTTTAAACAGATGGTTACCTTGGCTGAGTTGCGTAGTGCCTTTATCAATAGTGTGGTGAAACAGCTGCATGCCGCCTTCATACACTTTCTTGTGTGTTTCTTCGTTGTAGTAAAACTTATAATCTACCAGTGCCGAAAATAATAGCGATTGACTGTTGGCTGCCCAACTTATGCCGTCTTGAGCGTGAGCGCCGGCTGGAGAAAGCGATTTATCATGGCCGGTTTTTATATTAAATAAACGAAGCTGACGACTTCCACGGAAATTAGGGTTGCGTCCATAAGCAATATACTCGCCATTAGGCGAAAATTTTGCGTATGCAACGTGCTTCATAAACGGATCATCGTCATTGGGTTCATATACCGTGGACGGTGCTTTTAATGGCAGGGAAACGAGGTGTTGAACACGCTTGGACTCAACGTGAAGTAAGCTGAGATACGACATCTCATCTTCAGAATGCCCTATCGCAATAGTGGTGCTGTCGGGCGACCAGTGATAGTGGTGAATTTTTTTGCTCACCATTAAGGTTTCCGCTTCGCTTTCAGGTGTGGCTTTTCGCAATAGCTCCGTTTTGCCGTTTCGGGTTAGCAAATAGGTTATGGCGTTACCCGCAGGATCAAACTGTGGGGAGGCTTCGGTTTCGGGGTGATTAATAATTTGTAAGGGTTTAGCGGCTGTTTGACCGGGCTCTATAGAAGCTGCAGAGTCTGCGGGCAATAAAAACACATTCAGTCGTTCGGTATGTTTTTTGAGGTCGACTTTAAAGTTGTCTTTACGGTTTGAGAGAAACACGATGTCGCCGTTGGGTGAAATATCCATACTGAGGTCGCGCCAGTGGCTGTCGTCGGTATGCTTGGTTAACACCTTATTATCATCTAATGAGTGGATATTGACCGACGGGCCAATTGTTTTAACGGCAAAATATAATCGTGCGGGTTGTGTTGTGGGTTCAGAGCAGGCGGCAATGACGATGCTTGCGCAAGTGGCAACCGCCACTTTAATAAATACATTGCTTGCTCTGTGATGGGCTCTTAAAATCTTCATTGGTTGAACGTCCTTCGCAGATTTTTATTGTTGTTTTGGGTAAATGATACCGGCTTGCAGGTGAATTGCCAGCGAGGATTAAGCACTTTCGATATCCTGCAATAAAAAAGGCCACGATGTTAAGTCGTGGCCCTTGGGTGCGGTCATTTTAGCGCAGGTTATGCGCTAAAACACGGTGTGATCTTAGAGAGCTGGGTAAGCATTCTCAACTAAGGTCTGGAAGGCTTCTGGGAACCAACGGCCAGCGTGTGGTGCGTTGTCCATAGCGCCAGTCATAATGCCGGAACCTTCGTCTGCGTAACGGTTTTCAGCACCTGGGTCACACATGGGGTCGTGCTGTTTATTTGGATCGTTAGGATCAATTTCAAAGTTAGGATCACTTACGCCATCCGACTCACCTTGAGGTTTAATCCAAACATAAGCATCAACCCCGGATTGAGGCGCGGCTTGTGGGCGGAAACCAACACCACCAGATTGGTTACACCAGTTTCCTCTATGCTGGCGGCGATCGACTCGTGATTCGTTTACATAGGTTTCTAAATCATCACTTGATGATGCGCCTGATGGACGAGCAGCGCCACCCCAGCCATTGCGGCCAGTATCAATTAGCATACCCAAGGAATTGGGGAATCCGTTGTTGATCATGGATGAACGCCAATCTTGGACAAAACTTAACTCATCTAAGTAACTATTAAACTCGTAGAAGTCTGAAGACTTAATTTGTCCACCGCCAACTTGGAGGTCTGGGTTAGATAAGTAAGGTTCTGTAACAGGCGTGTAGTTTGCGGAGTTACTCGCGAACCCGGAGATGCTATTAACACCGTTATTGGTGCCCTTTACGGCATTCCCTATAAGAGTGATTGCTTCGGAGAAGTTGTCACTCCAACCTAGCCAGCCTGAGTGAGCGATATCCACATAGGAATATACATTTGGAATTTCACTCAAAACGTTTAGTGCATGCTGAATACCGTCGACGTATCCACCGGCGCCATTCGCTTCGTTACAATCGGCTTCGTCGAGGTTGGTCACTAAGTTGGGTAGTGAGTCCACTTCAATAATCGCGATGATACGAATATTGTTGTAGGCAGGGTCGCTTAGGATTTCAGCGATAGGTGCAATGTACTCATCTTGATAACGCTGGAAGCCACCGTCGGCGATGCGCAATTCTCCGTTTGAGGCGAGTGCGGCACAGTCACGGTTAGGTAAGTCGTACACGACAAACATAAAGAGATTTGCGCCTTGGGCGAGGGTCTCGTCCAAGTGCTCACGTAAACCCATGCCGTCGCCATCAGCTGGCCCTTCGATAGCGCCGATACGGTCCATCCATACCGCGGTGTTGTAGCCGGATATAGAAGAACCGTTTGATTCACCGTTGGCTTTTGCGGCCCAAACAGGGTCTACATACCACGTTGCGCCCACGAACGGGTTGTCTAAGCCCGTCGCATCACCGGTGTTAGGTGTGGAGCTACTACTTGAGCTTGATGTGGAGCTTGTAGACGAGCTTGTAGACGAACTTGTAGACGAGCTTGTAGACGAACTTGTAGACGAACTTGTAGACGAACTTGTAGACGAGCTTGTAGAT